>ERZ825324.993-NODE-993-length-36589-cov-6.810587_pt1 | contig 36589 bp, 30 predicted proteins | sample MGYA00519859_ERZ825324 | MGnify/ENA primary metagenome ERZ825324 (study PRJEB31778, sample SAMEA3449198) | human gut metagenome | biome: human gut; feature: human-associated habitat; material: faeces | place: United Kingdom | collected 2010/2012 ...
GTAACCAGCCTAATTCGTTGTGAATCTTTGTTGGGTCGATAGCATAACGCATATCGTGACCTTTACGGTCTGTTACATGAGTAATCAGACTCTCTGGTTTGCCAAGTTCTTTACAGATAATCTTTACAATGTCGATGTTCTTCATTTCATTATGACCACCGACATTATAAACTTCTCCAACACGTCCGTTATGGATGATTAAATCAATCGCACGACAATGATCTTCTACATAGAGCCAGTCACGAACATTTAAACCTTCGCCGTAAACAGGTAATGGCTTGTCTGCTAAAGCATTAGCAATCATTAATGGAATCAGCTTCTCTGGGAAATGATATGGTCCATAGTTGTTAGAGCAACGACTGATTGTTACAGGCAGTCCATAAGTTCTGTGGTAAGCAAGAACTAATAAATCTGCTGCTGCCTTTGAACTGCTGTATGGAGAACTTGTATGGATTGGTGTCTCCTCTGTAAAGAATAAGTCTGGTCTATCTAATGGAAGATCTCCATAAACTTCGTCCGTACTTACCTGATGATATCTCTGGATACCGTATTTACGGCAGGCGTCCATCATAACAGCAGTTCCTTTAATATTCGTATCTAAGAAAATCTCCGGATTCTCGATAGAACGGTCTACATGAGACTCTGCTGCAAAGTTCACAACCATATCTGGATGTTCTTCTTCAAACAACTTGTAGATTGCTTCTCTGTCGCAAATATCAATCTTACAGAAACGGAAATTAGGGTTATCCATTACTGGTGCTAAAGTAGATAAATTACCCGCATATGTAAGCTTGTCCACACAAACAATTCTATAGTCAGGATATTTATCTAACATATGAAATACGAAGTTACTTCCAATAAATCCGGCCCCTCCGGTTACGATAATTGTCATTCTTCTGCCCTCTTTCTTAATACAAATGTTCCTGATATTTTCCATCCAATACGTCTTTTAAATACTGTCCGTACTGATTTTTCTTCAAAACTTCATAAACTTTCAAAACATCCTCTTTAGAAATCCATCCATTTAAGTAGGCGATTTCCTCTAAACAGGCAATCTTTCTGTGCTGATGCTGCTCTACAGTCTTAATAAACGTTGTTGCATCTACTAAAGATTCATGAGTTCCTGTATCTAACCATGTAAATCCCTGTCCAAGAAGTTCTACATTTAAGCTGTTATCTTCTAAGTAGATACGGTTCAAATCTGTGATTTCAAGTTCCCCTCTGGCACTTGGTTTTAAGTTCTTTGCATACTCCACAACACGGTTATCATAGAAATACAGACCAGTGACACAGTAATTACTCTTTGGATGTTCTGGTTTTTCCTCAATAGAAACAGCCTTTCCATCGTGGTCAAACTCTACGATTCCAAAACGTTCCGGATCATCTACATAGTAACCAAATACTGTAGCGCCCTTTCCTGTCTCTGCATTCTCAACTGCAGCCTTTAATCTCTTCTTTAATCCATGACCTGCAAAAATATTGTCACCAAGAACCATTGCTACCGGCTCATCACCGATAAACTCTTCTCCAATGATAAATGCCTGAGCAAGCCCATCTGGACTAGGCTGTACGGCATATTGGAGATTCAGGCCAAACTGATGACCATCTCCTAATAAATCCTGAAATCTTGGTGTGTCTGCCGGTGTAGAAATAATTAAAATATCTCTGATACCTGCGTTCATCAATACAGACATAGGATAATAAATCATTGGTTTATCATAAATAGGCAGTAACTGTTTAGAAGTTACCATTGTTAATGGATACAGTCTTGTGCCAGAACCACCGGCAAGGATAATTCCTTTCATACTTTTTCCCTCATTCATTACCTTTTAAATTACAAAAGAATCTATTTAACAATAAATTCTAGTTTGTTTGCAAATATTTAGCGCTATCTGGATAGCTTTTTCTATTACCTTACCATATCAGAAATCACATTATTATGCTTATATTCAGGAAGTATTTTTTTACTATATACGGAGATTTTCCGAATTATTTTTAAGAAACGGCTTTGTTTTTTCCTTTGTTTTTGATTATAAATACTAATGTTTTTTTGACGTAATTTATATTCACATGTTTCTAAAAATTGACTTAATTCTTTATTTTTATCTAAAAATTGACGAGCAACTATATCTTGTTCATCTTTTTCAACACTATATATTTTTATATTATCTAAACTTCCCCCGTATTAGCTATATATATAACTTCATTTTCTTCGTTAAATGATTTCAACAACTTTGTTATTTTTTCATTGTTCTTTTTTATATACTCTAGTTCTTCTCCTTCTATCTCATCTGAAATATAACGAACAAATAATGTTGGTTGTTTTATATCCTTATAAAATCTTTCAATTCTACGCAAATACTTTTCTTTTACTCTTGGTAATTGTTTCTTCAATGAATGATACTGATCAAAATCATGAAAAAACCATATTCTATATTTTTCATTAAAATAATGGTTATGCAAAATATCGCTTTGAAGCAAATAATCATAATTAAGAAAATCTTCAAAATGATTCTGTATAGCATTTATTATTCCTTCATAGTTAGATATACACCAATCAAATGGTGATGAAGTACTTCTCAAACCTACTCGTTCCAATTCTAATGCCACAGAACAAAAATATCCTAATGAAATAAAATGTTTATATTGTTTCATTTCTTTCCTTCCTTGTATAATCAATCATTACAGTATGCAAAAAGCCACTTGAAATAGTAAACTAAGAATCATAATTCCAGTAATAAAGCCACCTTAATTTTGCTTAATTATTAATTCCAACAGGAACAACACCTATTAATTATTAACATATAAACAACCCTTTTGATGTGTTGATTCTTTAGATATTCTATATTCGAAGTCATGGTTTCTTAAAGCAAGAATATTCAATTCACTTCTTTTTATTTAGATAAAAATCACACTCTTCTTTTCCATTTTCTAACCATATATAATATTCTTTTACGATAATATAAAGACACAAATAAACAATATAATGCAATAAAAAATATACCTCCCACTATAATATTAGATATATACGATGAAATATAGAATATTAACATTATATTAAACGAAAAAGATAAATTTTTCCATCTATTTACTGAATATTCTTTCACAAAATAATCTTCTGCATACAAATACCATATAATAATTGTTATGATAGATGCTGCTGAAATACTTGCAGGTGTTTTAAAAATTAAATATGCGACTCCATTTGCAAAAGCAGATAAAAAGAGAATTATAATACTTTTCCGAAAAAACAAAAAATTCATCCCAAGTATTTTATAATAATTATGCATAACCACAGTAACAGAAGTACTCATTATTAATCCTGGCAAAACAATTCTAAAAATATATAATGATTCAATATATTGAGGCAAAAATACATGAATAAAAGTATTCAACGGAAAATATACCACTAATGTTAAACTAACAAAAATCTGAAGAAGCTCCATTATCTCTGTATATTTTTGTTTTAAGCTATTTTCGTTTGTTCTTTTTAATGAGGGATACAAAACAGTCGCAAAAGCTGAAGTCGCAACCGTAATTAGTGAAAGCATATTGTATGCAAATGCATATATCGCATATGTTTCACTATCAAATAATATATTTACAAACTGTTGATCTAACGATAATATTAAGGTTGATAATAAATTAGCAAACATAAGTGGTAAACCACATTTTATAAGTGTGCCTATTTCATTCCGTGTTGAATAGAATGTCTCTGTTTTACCTAAACTAATATCTTTATATGTATTTACATACCAAAAAAATAGAATACCATTGCTTAAAACTAACAGTGTTATATAATATTCATATTTTATAGAAACATGAAATAAATACAGTATAAATAATATCAGAACATTCACAATACCAAATATACTTTGTAATATTTTTCTCAAAGAAAATTCTTTGAATCTTTGTGTTATCTGAGATATTTGCTGATAATATCCAGTGAAATTTACAAATATTATATTCAATACAATCATTAATAAAAAAAATATATTGATATTTCCAACATACATCAATATTGATATTAAACCAATTCCCCCTATTATATGAACTAATAAATACCATTTAAAGTAATTTCTAAATTTCACCCTATCTAAATCATTGTAATCTATTCCTCCAAATTTTAGTACAATACCATCAATGATTCCCAAACTAAAAAAACCTGCATATGTCATATATAAAGTAAATGTCTTATACATTCCATAATCTCTTACTGATAATATTTTAGGAATTATAAATCCTATCACTATACCTGAAATTATGGTTGCGACATTACTTAACAATACTCTAATTATATTTTTTATCATTTCAAATTCTCACCATCTTGGTTAAAAACTGTTGTTAGTATATTATCAATATTATCATTACTTACTGTTTGAATAAAAACACTTCTATTATTATTGATTAAGTCTGTATTTAATTCTGAATAATCACATTTTAACAATTTATCAATAATATCATCGTTAAATCTTTTCCTTATTACTTTAGCGGGACATCCTGCTGCAATCGAATATGGTGGAATATCCTTAGTTACAATACTTCCTGCCGCAATCACTGAGCCCCTACCAATTTTTACTCCTGATAAGATTATCGCATTTGTAGCAATCCAAACATCATCTTCAACAATAATTGGTCCCTTTGAAAGTGCCTCTGTTTCCCCAAATACTTTTTTTTCAACAGGAAATGTTAACAATCTATCTAAATAATGTTCTCCTCCACATATGAAAGAAACATTACCTGCTATCGAACAATAGTTCCCGATTTTTAGCATCAGCATATCTTCATTTGTAAAAGTACTTACATTTATCCTTCCATATGTCCCATTTCCCACATATACTTGGTTTATATTGAATATCTTGGTAATAGTCGTTTCGTTATGTTGATTTCGTTTTCTCCATTTTTTTCGAAGAGCTAATAATTTAATAACTCGTTTAATCATTTTCTTATTCTCCTTTAATTGTGTACTTTTCACAAAAGTTGCACTAAATAGCCGTAAAGTGAATTGAATAATCCGGGATGAAATCCATCACCTGTCCGGTGATATGGAAATCACTTTTTATTTCCACTTTTTTGCATACCGAATCATAATTTCTGTTGAGACATTAGTAAAGACTGCTACGTTACGCACCACAAATACGACAAAGTCTTAACCAATATCTCAACAGAAATAGATAAGTCATCAAGCACAAAAGAGGCGATTTCCGAGTACCGGAACTCTGATTTCCAAATTTCTTTTAGTGTAACTGTTACATTAAAAGCATCCATAAAAATTCAATATTTATGCGGTTTGGTGGATTTTAGTGTAATTTCTCTGCAGAATTCACAGCCAAATAAGTGATAATCAAGCAAAATATAGTGGCTCTAAGACAACCGGACACAGGAGGCTCTGTCGCATCGTGATATTCACATATTATTCATGTGAACTCTACAAAAAAAGTTCAGAATTCAATATATTTCTATTTTAAATATATAGCCCAATTTAAGCGCAAAAATGATTTTTTTACAACGAAATATGCCACAGTAACAAGAAAACAAACATTCAATTCATGTTTTCCTGATTACCCTAAGACTTTCTGAGTCACCTGCCCGACCACGTCATAATAATCATCTTCCGTTATCTCATAATCTTTTTTGAATTACTAACTCCTATTAATAACCAAAATAGAAGATCAAATTTTATTGAACCTAAAGAAGGTTCAACCAATCCTTGCAAGAGAACACAAATCACTGCAAAAAACGCAGCAGTTTGAAAACAAGATAGTTTTTTCCAATTATGTATGTTTTTAAAAATATATATAAAAACCGGTACAACAAAGAGAATTAATCCGATTAATCCGCCTGTAACTGTAGCTTCCAAAATCCAATTATGTGTCATTAGATTTTCGGTAATTTCATTTCTATATGCAAATCCATTTCCAAATATAGGTTTTTTTAAAATCAGATTAATACTTTCTTGATAAACCCTATCACGCCCATTTAAAGCTCTATCTATATTAGAATTATTAAATATAGACGCAATATTATCAATCAGCCTAGTTAAATAGTCTGACGATTGTCTACTAATTACAATAAATACACAAACAAACGCTATAAAAAATGCTATCATTTTCAAAGTTTTATATTTTCGTTCGTTCAAAAGTAATAATACTATGAGTAAAAGAAAAATTATAAATCCTGATGTAGAACGAGATAGCAGAATAGTAATAACTGTAGAAATTGTAAAAAAACACTTGATATATTTATTTTGTTCCAACATATAGATATGTGGAAACATCAATATCAAAAAACATGTTATAAAATTCGATGCTCCAACTGGAATATTTATTAAACTTTTTAATAAATACATACTAGATCCCACATTTGCTGTTATTACTGCAATTAATGTCTGTAGTTCCATAATTGCAACAATTATTTCTGACATCCTTAATATACTCTTCTCAGAGATAAACTGATTGATTGCCCATACATATACAAAAAAATCTAATATCATTGCTATATAGTTTGAAAGATAATCCATTGAATTCGGATTTAACAATATCAAAAATAAATAGTACACCACTCGCATCAAAAGAAAATTGGTAATCATATCTACTTTAAAGCAAAAATTACCTCTCGTATTACATTTATTAAAAATCACATTACATAATAAACAGACAAACAATAATATTGCTTGTACTGTAATATTGATTTTTATTGTCGGATATATAAATGAATCTACAGAACAAAAAGTTATAATAGTACCTATCCAAATTAATGATATTATAGTAATTTTATTTGATTTTTGCATTATTTTACCGACCCTTCTTCATTTTTAATACCCCTCCATATATCGCCATTTCAATATATGCATATAAAAAAAATACCCGACTCAGAAATAGGCAGACTGAATTAAACCTTCTATATTTTTTTAAATATAGATATTTACTACATAAAAGTCTTTTTTTTCCTTTTAATAGCTCAATAATTTTTATATTATCATCATCAATATGATTATGCTCAAAAGAAACCGATGTATCAATTAGCGAATCAAATCCATAGTCACTGCTTTTTTTATATAACACTTTTTCTTCTTCATATAAGAAAAACTCTTCATCATATTTTCCTATAAGCAACATTTTTTTTAAATCTACCATTAAAAAACAACCCGGAACCAAATCAACTTTTTTTATTTTACCATCATTAAAATATTTTTCAGAATAATATCTGGCTTTCAATAATTTATTAAACAATAAACTAGCACTTAATACATCATTTAAACCCGAAGTATATTTCCATCCTGAAACACCCATACAAATTTCTTTTGCACCTAATATTGCACAATTAGGGTATTTTTTTATAGTAATAAGCATCTGTTCAATGCATTCTTCCGAAAAAATAACATCTGGATTTGCAATTATAACATATTCCATTCCTACAGAATCTGCATAATCCAATCCAATGTTATTTCCAGCACCATAGCCTCCATTACTATGGGATTTGATTAATTTATATTTATCATTTTGTATTGATTTTAAAATAGCTACAGAATCATCAGATGAATTATTATCAACAACTATCACTAAATTCAAATTATTATATTCAATGATTCTTTCAACCAATTTTTTTGTACGAACAGCATCATTATAATTAAGTATCACACATGCAACATTCGTTTTGTTTCTCATTTTATTTCTCCTTGTATAAACTTATTTTTATAAGCATAATTTCTCATAAAAATCTTGCAACATAATTGAATTATTCATAATATCAAAACCCGCTGATTTGATTTTATCGGATACGTCTGGTCTTTTACAGATGTCATGTATAGCAAAAATTTTTTCAGCCCAAATTTTTGCACCTAAACTAAGGGGATATCTTTTTACTAAATCTGTAACAATTGCCTCATCTTGAATTCCTTCTGAACATACACACTGTAACCCAGCGGCTTGTGCTTCAATAAGTGAAATGCCCAATCCTTCCCAAAATGATGGCAAAATATAGCAATCCATCGCAGACAGCAAATGACTGACATCTGTTCTAGCTCCAGTCATAATGATATTTTTTTCAATATCTAATTCTGCCGCCTTCAATCTAACTGTCGATAATAATTCTCCATCTCCAACAAACAATAATTTTGCATTCGGGATTAACTTAATTAATTCAGACATAACTTCAATTGCAAATACAGGATTTTTCGGTTCTGTTACACGTGCCAAATATCCTAAAACAAATTCTTGCTTTATGCCTAATTCTAATCGAATTTTCTTGCGTTTTTTCATATCAAACACAAACTCATCTACATCAATAGCATTATTTATTATCTGAAATTTCCCTGATTGACAAACTTTTTTACCAAAAAGCCATTCACCAGCGTCTTGTGAACAAGCCATATAATAGTCAGCTTGAAAACGCAATGGAAGCTGTAAAATACTTTTACAAAAAGCCAAAGCACCTTTCCCGTTAGAATTACTGTGGCTATGAATAATTGTTATTAGTCCATTTTCTTTAGCAATAGGCAAATATATAGAAGCATAGCTTCTGACGTGGCTATGGAGCACTCTATATTCTCTGTGTTTTTTTAAAAATTGTTTCCAAAACGTCCTAATTTGAAAGTAATTTTTTCCGTTAAATTTCGGAAAAAAATATACTTTACCGCCTAATTTCTTTATCTCTTTCACATAATAATCATTTTCTGGTGAATCAACTATAAAATCAAACTGGACTTTATTCCTGTCAATTTTTCTATAAATATTCATAATAAATGTTTGTGAACCACCAATTCCAAGAGAACCTATCATATGTAAAATTCTAATTTGTGCAGACATAATATTTCTCCTTAAACTTAATCCAAAGTAATATTAATACCCCCCCGCTATAATTTCTGTATTTCGTTTTTGCACAACAACAGAATTAGCCGGGTAGTTACCTCGGAGGACACAACCGGCACCAATTACAGAGTTATCTCCTATCGTTGTTCCTCTAAGTATTACTGTATTTGCTCCAATCCAACAATTTTTTCCTATTTTAATTGGCGCTGTTTTAAATTTCTCCTCATTACTGTTAGAGTTTAATCCCTTTTTATAATCATGATCATGATCATACAGATAAACTGAAGGTCCAAATTCTGTTCCTTCACCAATCTCTATTTTGCACTGACAAGCAATAATACAATAGTAATTGATCTTTACATTATCTTCTATAACAAGTTCAGCTTCTGGACGTACCTTTAATTTACTTCCTGAATGAACTCGAATTTTTTTTCCTAGAACTATACTGCTCCCTTTATTAAACTCAAGAACCACATTGGGAGATATTCTCTCAATTAAGCCTGATTTAAAACCTTTATTATTCACTACCCTGTATATGCTCATTCTTATAACAGAATAGATTACACTCACAATATTATTGAACTGTCTTCTCATACTCGTTGCATCTCCGCTAAATATTTATCTATAACTATCTGACGGTCAAATTCTTTTTCAACTTTTCTTCTGCCGGCAATCCCCATCTGTTTGCGTTCTTCAATGCTTTTACTTAAGAACATTTCAATCTTTTCTATAAGGTCTTCACCATTTTTTTCTTCAACCAAATATCCATTCACACCATCATCTACAACTTCTCGGCATCCAGGTCTATTTGTAGTAATAATAGGACGCCCACATGCACAACTTTCCAATAATACATTACTTAAGCCTTCTGGATAATATGTAGGATGAATTGTACAGCTTGATGTTTTATGCATAGCAGAAATATCATCAACTTCGCCATGATAAATAATGATTCCTTCTTTAATAAGTGAATTAAGTCTCGTCATGTCATATTCACTTTCTTGTGTTCCACATATATGAAACATAGTATTCGGATATTTCTTATGGATTGCCTCAGCAGCATCCAAATAAATATCTATTCCCTTTTCTTTCATTAAACGAGCAACAAAAAGAAAATTAACTTTTTTCTCCCGAGGATATTCAATAACTGAGTATTTAGCGAGATTGACACCCGAGCCAGGCAATAAATCATATGATTTATTTACGATTTTTTTTGAAAGCATAAATTGCTCATTTGAAATATTTTGAAAAAATACCTTTTGCGCTTTTCGTAATCCAATTCTATACAATAACAGTACTATATACTGAAGCGGTCCCTTATTTTCAACTGCCATTCCTAAGCCAGTTATATTAACCACATATGGAATATTTAATGTAGCACATGCCATTCCCCCGTAAATATTGGGTTTAATCGTATATGTAAATACAATATCAGGATTTTCTTCTATCAATAACTTTTTATATGCAGAAAATAATTTCATTTCATCCATTAAATTTGTTCCATGCCTATTAAATTCTGTCTCAACTACGCTACATCCTATTTGCCTAAAATACTTTAGATATTTTCCGCTAGGCATACTTAAAACCACTTGATTATCCTGCAATAATTTAATAATTAATTCATTTCTAAATTGATATAAGCCTTCGTCACTATTGGCTAATACTACTATCTTCATACCAAATTGTCCCTTAATACCTTTCTTCGCATTTCATCCCTTCTTTACCATAATTTCATTGTATTTCATCATATAGACTCCAGTATCATAGTTCTTACCTATAACACATTCATTTATTTTTCCTTCCAAATTATTCACAATAAATTTCATATGATTGGCGCCACACTCAAATGCGTGTGGATATCCACCCCCAAATCGAGGATTCACTTCACTAATGTAATATTCACCATTTATATCAAATATATCGATATCAATTTGTCCACTATACCCCATTTCAGATACAAATTTTTTAATGAAATTAAATAATTTCTCATCTTTGAACGATTCAGCTTTATCTGTTTCACCCGCACGCATTAAAATCTTCTTCTTTGTAAAAATTGATATAGGCTCGCCACTTACCATATCAATATATACATCTGCACCAATTTCCTGACCATTAAGAAATTCTTGAATCATAAGTTCTTCATTATGTGAAAATAATAATTCAATTGTTTCTTTATCGTAGACTTTAGAAATAGCAATACTTGCACTCCCCTTTATTGGTTTTACAAATACTGGATATTTTATCTTGCCAGATTTTACATCTTGAAAAAATTCATCTTTATCTACATATGATCTAGCACATTTAAAATCATGATATGTTAACCAGTTATACATCTTATATTTATCAAGTGACATTTCACAAAGTTCATATGAAGAACCAATAACCTTTGTTCCTACTGCTTCAAATTTCTCTATATTATTAGCTAATAATGAAAGTTCTGGGTCGATAAGGCTAAGTACACCATCTATCTTTTCTTTCCGACAAATATTAAGAATTATATCCATATATCCAGGTTCAGTTATTTTGGGAACCAAATAAAACTTATCTGCCTCATAAATAGAAGGAGCTAAATTGCTCATATCTGTACAAATAACTTTTCCATTTCCTGCTAACTCTTTTTTAAAATATTGAACAATTTTATTTCTTGTTCCTGAACTTAAAAGTAAAATATTCATAGTTTTAATCCTCAATTATTGAATTCATAACATACTGTTCTGGTTTCCATGCTTTACGTACTAAACTGAATTTTCCATTTTCTTCAACATAAACATCTGGAAAATATTTAATAAAAAGCGGTGTCAAACACATTGTATATGCACCAACTTTATCATAAATAATTTGATCTCCTACTTGTAATGTTTGACTATTTTTTTCTTCAAACAAACGGTCATGCTCCATACAGGTATAACCACAAATAATCTGTTTAGGATGGGTTTCCGTTTCCTCTTGTTTTTTGAATGAATGAAAATATGAAGTTTTTGTCATCAATGGATCAATACTTGTTCTCGTTCCATCTGTAACAACAAACCTATCATATTCTGTATCTTTTACATCAATTACAGTCGTAACATAACTAACTGGAGCACCAATTAAAGCCATTCCTGGTTCAATAATAAGCTTTGTCTTTTTTGTAAAACACTCTAGCAGAATTTGTTCCATTATTGCAAAATATTCATCGAATTGTGGTTTATTAGGCAAACCTCCAAAAAAGCCACCACCAATATCAATGTAATCAAGAGCCAATCCATATTTTCTTTGAATTATACAAGCTACTTTGGCAATTGCTTTATAAATATCAAGTCCTCGTGATTTTGAACTGGTATGAAGATGCATACCTGCAATTCGAACATTCTTTTCACGAAGAATATCTAACACTTTTTTTAATTCTCCATTTTCATAACAAAATCCAAAACGTCCACCTTCTTCTGGACACTGAGACTGACCTGGACACATTTTTTCTATATCAAAATTAATGCGTATTCCAACTATTCGTTTATCTTTTTCAACTTCATCAAGCCAATCAATCTCTCTTTGCGAATCAATATTAACAATACAATCTCTATGAAGTGCTTCTATAAAAGTCTCCTTTGTTTTAATCGGTCCATTATAAATGATTCTATTCGATGCTACTCCTACTAGCTTTGCTAAATTATATTCATCTTCTGATACCGTCTCCGCATAACATCCCAAATCATTAAAATGCTTGATAATCCAAGGAAGGGCATTTGTTTTGTATGAATATCCAATAATGTAATTATTCCAATACTTATCTAATGCACTCGTTAGTTTTTGAAAATTGTCATCTAAATCTTTTTTATGTATTATGTAATATGGTGTTTTTAATTCCATACAATTGTTCTCCTTAGTTTGTTCCATCAAAATCTTCCATAGTATCTGACGTAGCAGATGAAATTCCTTCTTGTTTTACAAATGCCTTTCCTATCGTTTGTAGAAGTATTTTCAGATCTCCAACAAAAGTAATTTTATTAACATATTCACAATCAAGTTCGAATTTATGAGTCCATGTAATAGAATTTCTTCCGTTTACTTGTGCATATCCGGATAAGCCAGGTCTTACGTCATGTCTATGTTTTTGTTTTTCTGAATAAAGTGGTAAATATTGAACCAATAATGGTCTAGGTCCAATCAAACTCATATCACCTTTTATGATATTAAACACCTCTGGAATTTCATCAAGTGACGTTTTTCTTAAAATACGGCCATATTTATTTAAACGAACACTATCTGGCAATAAATTTCCGTCTTTATCCCGCCTGTTATCCATGGAACGAAATTTTATCAATTTAAAAATTTTTCCATCCTTTCCAGGTCTTTCTTGAGTAAAAAATGGATTTCCTCTCATGAAAAATATTCCAAGAACAATTAAAATCACGTATAGCCAACTAAACACAATAGCAGCAAATAGTCCACAAAAAAAATCTATTGGTCTTTTAAAATATTTTTCATAAGGTCCATATGGTTTATGCATCTTTATATCTCCTGCTCTTATTATTCAAAACACGCTTTAATAACATTTATAATTCTATCTTGCTCTTCAATTGTCATCTTATTATCTGACGGCAGGCAAACTCCACGTTGAAAAATATCAGCTCCAATATCCTCTACTTCACTTTCAATATATGCATTGGTTCTACATCTTAATGTACCTTCTCTTCCCACTATTTCATGCATTCTATACATTGGTTGCAAATGCATTGGTTTCCATATCGGTCTTCCCTCTGCATTTATGCTACTAATTGCTTCTAGGATTTCAGTTGGGCAACTTTTTCCTTTTTCTCTTATATACAATGCATCCATTTCCCCTCTTATTTGTTTGCACATAGCTTCTTTATCAATAAGCATCGCACTCAACCAATAGTTTGGTTCTGTTCCATCTAAAATTGGATTCATATGCACTGGCAAATCTTTAAGTTCTTCAGCATATCTTTCATATATTTTCTTTTTTTGAGCTATATGTTCTTCCAAATAATTGTATTGTCCACGTACTACGCCAGCGATGACATTACTCATTCGATAGTTGTAACCTACCTCTTCGTGTTGATACCAGGCTGCATTTTCACGTGCTTGTGTACTCCATTTTCGTGCTTTATTTGCATCTTCAATGTTATTACACAATAAACAACCACCTGAACTACCTGTAATAATTTTATTTCCGTTATAACTTATTGCGCTATAATCGCCAAAAGATCCACATTGTTTTCCATTAATCGTAGCCCCCATTGCTTCTGCTGCATCTTCAATCAATAAGGCACCATGTTTTTCACAAATTTTCTTAATGTTATCCATTCTACCTGGAAATCCATAAAGTTCTGCACTCACAACAAGTTTTACTTCTGGGTACATTTCAAATGCTTTTTCCAAGGCAACAGGATCCATATTCCAACTATTTTCCTCTGTATCAATAAAAACTGGAATACCTCCCTCATAAACAACAGGATTCAAAGTAGCATCAAACGTCATATCAGAACAAAATACTCTTTTCCCCTCCAACGTACCGTGGCTTATTGCCGCCTTTCCATACAACTTTTCTCCAGCTAATTTACAACACAAATGTAATGCAGCTGTACAGCAAGACAATCCAACCGCATATTTTACATCTGACTTCCTTGCTGCTATTTTTTCAACTTCATTTATATTAGCGCCTACCGTGGACATCCAGTTAGTATTATAGGCTTCTTCCACATATAGCATTTCTTCTTTATGCATTGTAGGACTTGCAAGCCACACTTTTTTTGAGAATTTTTCAAATCTTCCATTATTCTTAAATGCCATTTTATTTTCTCCCTATAATTTACCGTACAATTTAATCTCTTCCGTATAAATCTCTTGTATAAACCTTATCTTTTACGTCATCCAGACAATTATCGTATCTATTCGCAATAATCGATTGACTCATAGCTTTAAATTTATCCAAATTATTTACAACCTTGCTTCCAAAGAATGTATCGCCATCCTCTAGTGTGGGTTCATAAATAATAACTGTTGCTCCTTTTGCTTTAATACGTTTCATTACACCTTGAATACTGCTCTGACGAAAATTGTCAGAATTACTTTTCATTGTCAGACGATAAACCCCAACAACAACTTCTCTTTCTTTTCCCTTATTCCATGAATCGTTCGCTTCATATCCTCCTGCAAGTTCCAGTACACGATCCGCAATAAAATCCTTTCTTGTTCGATTGCTTTCTACAATAGCTGACATCATATTTTGTGGAACATTTGCATAATTAGCTAAAAGCTGCTTTGTATCTTTTGGAAGACAATATCCACCATAACCAAACGATGGATTATTATAATGACTTCCAATTCTAGGATCCAAACATACGCCATTGATAATCTCCTGTGTATTCAACCCTTTCATTTCTGCATATGTATCTAATTCATTAAAATAAGATACCCTAAGTGCAAGATATGTATTTGCAAATAGTTTTACTGCTTCAGCTTCTGTAAATCCCATGAAAAGGGTGTCAATATTTTCTTTAATAGCACCTTCCTTCAAAAGATTTGCAAATATCTCTGCTTTATCACGTGATTTTTTATCACAGCTCACAATAATTCTGCTTGGATATAAATTGTCATATAAAGCCTTAGATTCACGAAGAAATTCCGGGCTAAAAATAATCTTATCTGTGTTATATTTCTTCCTTACTGACTCCGTATAACCTACTGGAATAGTACTTTTGATAACTATAATTGCCTCTGGATTTACCTTTAACACTAATTCAATTACTGATTCCACAGCTGATGTGTCAAAGAAATTCTTCTTACTGTCATAATTAGTAGGCGCTGCAATAATTACAAATTCTGCATCTTTATATGCCAATGCTCCATCCAATGTTGCTTTGAGATTTAAATTTTTTTCTGATAAATATTTTTCAATATAGTCATCCTGAATCGGACTTTTTCTATTATTTATCAAATTTATTTTCTCCGGAATAATATCAGTGGCTGTTACCTGATTATTTTGAGCTAACAATACAGCCAATGATAATCCGACATATCCTGTTCCCGCTATTGCTATTTTTCTATTCATTTTGCTCTCCACCTATACTTCATAAAATTCTTTATACCATTCAGCAAATTTTCTGAGTCCCTCGCGAAGTGATGTGTCTGGTTTAAATCCATAATCTCTTTCTAATGGTTCCGTATCCGCATATGTGACTGGCACATCCCCTGGCTGCATTGGAACCAGTTCTTTATGTTTTTCAAAATCATAATCTTCTGGTAATACTTTAGTCCTAATCAATTCCTGCTGTAATATATCTACAAAGTCCAAAAGGTTTTCCGGATTCTGATTTCCAATGTTATAAACTGCATATGGCGGTACTGGGAGACCATCATCTCCTCTTTTTCGTTCTGGTGCCCCCTGCATCACTCTTTTTATACCTTCAACAATATCATCTATATATGTAAAATCTCTCTTACAATTTCCATAATTAAAAATTTGAATTGTTTCACCTTTTAACAATTTATTCGTAAATCCAAAATATGCCATATCTGGCCTACCTGCCGGACCATATACTGTAAAAAACCGTAGTCCTGTTGCTGGAATATTATATAATTTACAATAAGCATGTGCCATTAACTCATTACTCTTCTTAGTTGCCGCATATAAACTGACAGGATTATCAACTTTATCATCTGTGCTATATGGGACTTTCTTATTTGTTCCATACACAGATGAACTAGAAGCATATATCAAATGTTCCACTCCATCACTGCCATTGTCATAACTATGTCTGCATGCTTCCAGAATATTATAAAAGCCAATTAAATTTGATTGTATATATGCATCCGGATTTGTGATACTGTATCGTACCCCTGCCTGAGCAGCCAAATTTACAACCAGAGCTGGTTTATACTGAACAAACACTTTATCAATCAATAATTTATCTGAAATATCACCTTTTATAAAAGTCCACCGTCCAGCCATCTTTTCTATTTCTTTCAATCTCCATTCTTTGATAGAAATATCATAATAATCATTCATATTATCAATTCCGATAATTTTTATATCCTCTACTGTACGTAAAAGTTCTATCACCAAGTTTGAACCAATAAACCCTGCTGCTCCAGTTACCAGAACTGTTTTTCCTATTAAATTAATCTTTCGCATATTTCTCCACTCTTTCCAACTTCTTTAATAAACCTTATGCCGGATGATATGTTGAAACTACTTTCTCTACTCTTTCTTTCATATCATCTTTATTCTTATAGGCCGCTTCCAGAAGTCCATCCAGTTGTGTTAAAAATTCTTCCACATCAAATGGAATTGGGCAACCAATATGAATCAAATCATTTTTTGTCTTTTTCAGACCTTCCTCTGCCATTAACTTTTCTTCAAATAATTTTTCTCCAGGTCTTAATCCTGTAAATTCCAAAGGAATGTCTACATCAGGAGTAAATCCTGACAAACGAATCAGGTTACGTGCCAACGTAACAATTTTCACTGGCTCTCCCATATCCAGGACGAAAATCTCGCCGCCCTTTGCATATGTTCCTGCCAAAAGCACAAGACTGACCGCTTCTGGAATGGTCATAAAGTAACGGATAATGTCTGGATGTGTAACTGTTACTGGTCCTCCGGCTTCAATCTGTCTTTTAAAAATTGGGATAACAGATCCGTTACTTCCAAGTACATTACCAAAACGTACTGCAACAAATTCTGTTTGGGTTGTTTTTAATGCCTCAATTATTTCTGGCGAAGTAATTACTTCACGCATTCCATGAGTGAAAAGCTGCGGAATTTCATATGCCTTTCCTTCTCTTATCTTTGCGTCAAATGCTTGAATAATCATTTCACATAACCGTTTCGATGCTCCCATAATATTCGTTGGATTAACCGCTTTATCTGTACTGATTAATACGAATTTCTTACATCCATGAGACATTGCCGCATAAGCTGTTTTATAGGTCCCCATTGCATTGTTTTTAATTGCCTCACATGGACTGTCTTCCATTAACGGCACATGCTTATGTGCTGCCGCATGATATACAATTTCCGGTCTGTATTTCTCAAATACCTGAAACATTTTTCTACTGTCACGTACAGAACCTATAAGAGTATCTAACTGCAATTCCGGATATTTTTTCTTAAGTTCCAACTGAATGTCATAAGCATTATTTTCGTAAACATCAAATAAGATTAAATGTTTCGGCTGGTGAGACGCAATCTGTCTTGCCAATTCTGAACCAATAGATCCCACACCTGTAATTAAGACAACTTTTCCCTTAATATAGTCAAAAACTTCTTCCATATCAGGTTTAATTGGATCTCGCCCTAACAAATCCTCTATCTGTACTTTTTTCATTTTACTGACACTGACTTCGCCAGTATAAAGCTGATACATTCCTGGCAAATTCATTAATTCACAAGGAGTTTCATTACAAACACGAAGAATATCTCTCTTATCTTCTGGCTTAGCACTTGGAATTGCCACATAAATTTTTTCTATTTGAAATTTATCTACTGCTTCCATAATGCTGTCACGTCCGCCATATACTGGAACATTATCTATGTATCTTTCCCATTTATTCGGATTATCGTCAATAAAACAAGCTACCTTTTCGTTAGTTTCTTTAGCACTTTTAATATCGCGGAAAATCATCTGACCTGCTGAACCGGCACCGATAAGCATTACCTTCTTTTCTTTGTCACTTTTATTGCTTCTACCTCTTAAAAGAAGAACAAAACGATATGAAAAACGAATGCCGAGTGTCAAGATAAACTGAATTGTAATCCCAATCATATAATATGAGATTGGCATTCTTAATACGCATATAGTTACTACTATGATATGTATACACCCTGTGACTATTGTTGCTAAAATAACTCTCAATAGCTCAGCATAGCTGGCAAATCGCCAAATACTTTTATACAAACGCATAAACCAGAACATAACTACGCAGAAAGCCGCATAAAACAAAATACTTTTGCTGTATGCCTGAAAATACTTTTGCTCTACCATGCTCATTTTGCAGTCAAATCGTACCCACAATGCCAGACCATATGATAAAATGACTGCAGCAAAATCGTATATTATCAGTAGCAATGTAACTACTTGCCAATGTTCAATTTTTCTTGTCTTATTAGAAGTTGTACTCATATTTTTCTCTTTTCCCTTCATTCTTTTATTGTTTTGATACATTTATTTCCAAACGTCGTAACAAAATAATGTAATATCACATTGCTTATTGATATTTCCTTTATCAAGTCATAATTCTTTTGAAAAGCAGAATCATTACCCTTATAAGATTTTAAGTTTTTCCCAAATATAGCTTTTATCGAAAAAGTTACTACTAAAAAGCAAAGCAAAAATAAAGCATCACTAAGGGATTTTATTAAAGCAGATAGTCTTGCCTGGTAACAACTAAACACCGTAAACATGCAAAGCGAAAGAATAGCATAATATTTTTTTGAAATGCAGTAAAACATAAACTATATTTAGATCTTTCATCGGTTATATTTTTTCTAATCTGAAATTGGGAATTACATATATGATTAATAATTAGCATTTTCATACCTCGCTTCCCCCCTCCACACACACGACGGAGCATACTATTTCATTTGTTTTTTATTATTCATTCTATAATTCAACGAACTTTAGCCCGTCATTCTTATACAGAAAACAGGCTTAGTCACTTCTCCTTTTTCGATTTTTCATACTCTGTGATTGGGGTCAAAGCAAGCATCCAAAGAGCCATCCCATGTCTACACTATTTGAAGCCGCCTTGCTGCAGCAACGAAAAATCGAACCTTTTTCAAAACGTCTAAGTGGCACAAACCGCATAAACACTAGGAATTTCTCTGGTTGTCCCTATTATATCCCACTCCCCTCGTAGTACATTAAAAAACTGCGGAAACTCATCTAGACTTGTCCGTCTGATAAAGTCCCCAATTCCTGTCTTATGTGTTCCATCCGGAAGAATCTTATTTCCAATAACTCGTGGATCGAAGTCTAATTTAAACATCTTTCCATCACCAAGTTTGTTGTCTTTCATAAGCTCTGCTTTGCGTTCCTCAGCATCCATGTACATACTACGAAATTTATACATCTTAAAATGCTTTCCATTCTTTCCGATACGTTCCTGTGCAAAGAAAATCGGACCCGGTGATGCAATATAAATTGCCGGGCCTACAAAGATACAAATAATTCCCGTAAGAATACAACCAACCAAACCGCCTACAATATCAATCAACCTCTTTAACATAAGCTGGAAAGACGATGCAGAGTTCATGCTTGTAGTAAGGACGGTATACTCTCCAACTCTTTCTACAAATTGTTTTTTTCCAACTTCTTGCACAATCTTAGCAAGATTTAAGTGAATGGTTACACCGGTTTCTGATAACTGCTCCATCATCTCTGTTGGATATGGTTCACTCTCTGGTACCACTACCAGGACTTCATCAATCCATTCCTGGCATACATACTGCGGTGTCGTTTTCTCATTTGCTACTACTTTCACTCCACGAATAGTTCTTCCTGTCCAGTTATCATCTATAACCGCCACACCAGCAATGTTATATCTGGCATAATTGTGTTCTTTCATAGAATCTACTACCTGCTCGACAACTGTGGATGTCGTAACAATCAATAATGATCTCTCTCCATCTCCGTTTACCATTCTCTTTTTCAGATGTCTCTTCCAGAGTTCTCTGACAACATACGTAATCAATATGTAAATAATGACAGTAAGCATCAATGCAAGTCTGGAATACAGTTGTCCTTCCTGTAAAAGAAACAGATAGAGAATTGCCAATGCTCCCACTATGATTGAATGCTGTACAGTCGTAGAAAAGTCTTTATAGTATCCACTTTTTAAAATACCTTTTAGTGTTCCAAAAGATACAAGCACTATTAAATCTGCCAATTCCAGGAAAAGTGCCATATTTCTATATAAAATTGTTGCATATGGGTTAAATCCATAACCGCTGACCGCATATGCAAGTACAAATGCAACCTGCAGGCAAATTATATCTAACACAATAAAGTCTGTGTGTTTTAACCAGCCCTCATTATCTTTTCTATACATATCTTTTTCTCATTCCCCTTTTATAATTTCTGTCTGGTTCGTCTTCTTCAAGCTGCACAATTTGATTAGATATCTTAACGAACAAAGAATTTATATATATCAACCTACAGTTCATCACCTGAATCCATAGATTATTTTCAGATTTACATAAATAACTAATACTCAAAGTACCTATTGCTAATAACACTGCTCCTGTTTGAAGCATTTTTAAATAAAATGGAATATTAAAGATCTGCAACCTTGTCAGAAACAATATTCCTACCAGAACCGAATATCCCAACAAAGTCACACTGTTTTGAATTTCTTGATGTGCAACAAGACGATTTCTATATTCAGTTTTCTCAATGATGTTTTTCCCTTTTACAGGGTGTAGGGAATTGCTCTCGCAATAAAGTGTTCTCCTTTGTAACATTTTCTTTTCCTCACTGTCCCCCCCAACAAAATCGAGGGCTACTTTCTTATCTCTTTTTTCTCATTTATTTCTTATATTTTTCTCCAACGACAGATAACCTGTGAACGTCTTTCGAGGGACATCCGCAGGCTCAGCCATTACCTCCTATTATTTATGATTCTCATTTACTTATTTATGATTGGGTCAAAATAAGCATCCAGGAAACCACTTTATTATATATATTTCCGCTGGAAATACGATTGGTTTCCTTTAACGACAAATCATAAGAATCATACTAAGGAACCTAGCTAAGCCAGCGAAAACCCTTTAAAATCAAGCTTTTTCTCGGTTGGCTCTATTATACCGCCGACTCCTTTCAGTACATTAAGGAACTGCGGGAATTCATCCAGGCTCCAGTCACGGATGAAGTTGCCGACACCTTTTTTAATTGTGCCGTCCGGGAGCTTCTTGCTGCCGATGATTCGAGGGTCAAAGTCGAGTTTGAACATCATGCCGTCCTGTACACGGTTTTCCTTCATGAGTTCGGCTTTGCGTTCTTCGGCATCCATGTACATACTTCGGAACTTATACATCTGGAACAGCTTTCCATTCTTTCCGACACGGGTCTGCTTGAAGAAGATTGGTCCCGGTGACTGGATATAGATAGCTGGTCCTACAAAGATGCAGAGGATTCCGGTGATAATGCAGCCTGCAAGTCCTCCTGCAATGTCCATCATTCTCTTTAAGATGATCTGGCGGCGGCTTACGCTGTTAATACTTGTTGTAAGTACAGTGTATGTTCCAAGATGTTCTACGAACTGTTTCTTGCCGAGTAAGTTCTGGGACTTGGCAAGCTTCATATGTACGACAACACCCATCTCGATGAATTTATCAAGAAGTTCTGCCGGATATGGCTCGCTTTCCGGGATGTTGATAAATACTTCGTCCACCCATTCGCGGCATACATATTCAACCAAGTCGTCTTCGTCGGCTACAACTGTTACACCATCGATGACGCGGCCTTTTGCCTTTTTATCCAGGATACATACTCCTGTAACGAAGTAATCGCCGTAATTCTTATTTTTAATGTTGTCGATAACGGTATCAACGATATCTGATATGGTTACGATAAGGAGAGAACGCTTTTCGGCTCCGCCAAAGTATTTGCGAAGGCAATTCTTCCAAAGACAGCGCAGGACGTAACTGAGTAATAAATACAGCGCTGCTGTATACCCAAGTACAAGTCTTGAATAACTGTCTGCTTCCTTAAATGTAAATAAATAAAATACGGAACATAAGGTGATGAGACAGGTCTGTTTGACCGTCATAACAAATTCCTGATAGAATCCACGTTTCAGTACATTCTTCAGGGAATCAAAGAAAAAAATTACCACGATATCCATGAGTGCGAGGCTCCACATCATATCACGGTATAAAGAATTCGCCAGTACATCAAGCGACCCATGTCGCATATTGAATGCAAGCGTAAAAGAAATCCATAGACATACTACGTCTAAGATCATAAAATCCAGGTGCTTTAGCCAGCCCTGTACACTTTTCTTATACATATACTTTCCCCAATCCTGTTTCTTGTGCTGATTATCAAATGAAGTAAAAGAATTTCCATCCCCGCGAAATCCAGTCCTTCTCCTTTATCTGATAATCGTTTTTCTCATACTTCTTCTGCAAGTAATAATTTGGATAGAATTCCTATCCTGAATGTAAATTAAAATATTCCGGAGCTGCTATAACTCTTTCTTAATTAAAAATCAAAAAGTATACAGCTCTTCATAATGAATAAAGTATACCATATATTTCATTTTTGTCATATTCCCAAATATGCCTAATTTCGACGTTTTAATCTAGTTATTTTTAGTAAAGTCAGACTATATTTTCAATTTTCCACCAAAAGTTTACTTCATTTTATTGCTTTGTTATCATTTTTTTACTATTTTGTATACAGGAAATGGAATGGGTAGGGGATTGGAAATATTTTTTGGAAATTTTCCTTAGAAATATAATGTTGTCCATGTCATATTTGCCGGAGTATCCTTTAAGTCAAAACCAATCTCCAATAATTTTTCCCGTGCTTTATATAACATAAATATTATAAAAGAACATATTTTTTTATTGCTTTCTTTTTCAAAAAATTGCTTAAACCAAAAATAGGGATGCGAACATCCCTATTTTTTGCAAAATCATTTATTGTCTACATTTTAAATTATACAGGAAGCTATTTCTAAACTTCTATTACTATAATATTCTACTTATCTCCCATTATACTGATAACTAATGCCCTTCACAACATATCCTGCCGCTGTCTTTTTAAGCTTCAGTGTTGTTGTTCCAATACTGGTTCTGCCTTTCTCTCCGTAGATTCCATATCTGTTCTGTGTCGTTACTGTGTAGGTATTCTTACCAGTGCGCACAACCTTTTTAATCTTATAATCTGGAATCGTATCTCCGAAGTCTCCGCCACAGTACATGTATGGATCTTTATAGAACTTACTGTCGGAGCTACATACGAACATTGCCTGATTCTTATTTTTCTTGCTGCTCTTAATCTTGCTGACAGAAGCGCTCTTACCAAAAAGCTTCTTAGTCTCGGAACGAAGCTCCTTCGCTGTATAGCTGTAGTCACCTTTGTAATTATATCTTACGAATACGGCGATGGATAACTTCTGATTATCGTTAAGCTTCATCTTTACTGGCTTGGTAGTGGACCATGCGCTTATGTTCATCGCTGTCGTATATGCTGTCATCTTCTTACTGATATCCTTTATCTGACGATTCCCTGCCATCTGTCTGGTCACATCTGCTGATGCTGCCTTTGCATGTACCGGAGCAAACGGAATAAGTGTTACTGTCATGAGTAATGTGGCTAAAATTGTACTTAATCTTTTCTTCATAGGGAATCCCTCCTGCCTTTTGAACTTGGAATGTGGTGTAGATAATACGCTATTTAAATGCTTTTTAATGTGCTTTAAATGCTATCTTCTGTACTACATTTCTTATAATTTTATTATAATATTTTTGCTGTGGAAGTACCATAACAGAAGTGTTATTTTTCTTTACAGGTGGGATAAGAATGTATAACAAAAGTGTTACAAAAATAGGAATTTGCCGCAGGCAAAGGAGACTCTCTTCGGGGGCTGTGCTTTGGCTGGGGATGGAATTGCTATTTATTGTTGGAGGGATTTGAGGACGCTCCAGAAGGTTATATCTTTCATTGTAACTGTTTTTTGAAGGATTGACTCGAATTACTTCTATCTCTCCTGACTTCTTCCCCAAATCTTTCCACTAATTTGCCCGGGCAGCCAGAAAACAGAAGCCCGAGAATCAAATCATCTATATTTGTGGTCTGGGAGCTACGAGACTATAATAAAATATTAGAAAAGGCCGACATGAAAAGGTATTGATTTTGACGACTTTGTGTTTTGTACAACTGAGTCAAAATCAATACCTTTTCATGTCGGCCTTTTCTTAGAAGACGACTTCTCGTAGCGACGAAAATCACAAATATAGATGATTTGATTCTCGGACTTCGTCTGTTTACTCACCCCGGCAAATTCCAATTTTTAATAGTAGAATTCCCATAAGGATGTTATAATACAAATGATATCTTTTAAGAAGGGACGGTGATATAATGGGTATCTTTTTAAACAGTACTGCACCATTTGAAGCATATAAGATAACAGCCCTGGATAAATACTTTGTAGATAAAACGATGTTAATAGAAGAATTGATTCCATCAATAGGAAGAGAACAAAGATTTTTGTGTATCACAAGACCCCGTCGATTCGGAAAGACCGTAATGGCAAATATGGTAGCGTCATATTTTGGCAAGGCAATAGATAGTAGTTTTGTATTTGAACATCTTGCGATAGCAAAAAGCCCGGTATATGAAGAATATATAAATAAATATGATGTTATCTATATTGATTTCAGCAGGCTTCCAGAGAATTGCCAAACTTATGAAGAATATATTAATAGAATCAAAACAGGAATAAAAGAAGATTTGCTTGAAGAATTTCCCGAATTAGAATTGAAAGAAGAAATGTCACTTTGGGATATCCTGGCAAAAATTTTTCAAAAAACAAATCGTAAATTTATGTTTATAATGGATGAATGGGATACAGTATTTCATATGCCATTTATTTCCCAAAAAGAAAGACAAGAATACCTGCTTTTTCTTAAAAACTTACTGAAAGATCAGGTATATGTAGAACTTGCTTATATGACCGGAATACTTCCAATAGCCAAATACTCTGCCGCTTCAGAGTTAAATATGTTTGTGGAATATAACATGGCAACAAGAGAACGGTTTAGCTCTTATTTTGGATTTTCAGAAGAGGAGGTAGATAAACTGTTTCAAATTTATAGTGAAACCACAATTCGACCACGAATTACAAGACATGATTTAAAAATCTGGTATGATGGATATTGTACGGCATCGGGTGAACAGCTTTATAATCCCCGTTCAATTATCTGTGCTTTATCAGATAACCAGCTAGGCAGTTACTGGACAGGTTCTGGTCCCTATGATGAAATATTTTATTATATCAAAGGGAATATTGATGAAGTCAGAGAAGACTTTATTCTTATGATTTCCGGCGAACATATAGAGGCGAAAGTACAAGAGTATGCGGCCACCGCAGAAGAATTAACAACAAAAAACCAGATATACTCTGCAATGGTCATATACGGGTTACTTACTTATGAAGATGGAGAAGTCTTTATTCCAAACAGAGAGCTGATGTACAAATATAATGAACTCCTTTTAACAAATGAAAGTTTGGGATATGTATATCGGTTAGCAAAAGAATCTGAAAGAATGCTAAAGGCAACACTAGCTGGAGATACACAAACAATGGCAGAAATTTTGGAGTATGCTCATAATACAGAATCTCCTATTCTATCTTATAACAATGAAATAGAATTATCTGCCATAGTTAATCTTGTATATCTGGCAGCAAGAGACAAATACCGTGTTGAAAGAGAAGATAAATAAGCAAAAAAGCCCCCTCCTCTGCTTTCGCAAAGGAGGGGGCTGTCCGTTTTGCCTCTCTCTACTGGTTCTTGGTTTTTTAAGGCATATCTTTATCTCTTGTATACTACCACAGGGAACTCCCGTTGAAGTAGCTGGGTTAGAAGATTACTCTTCTGTCAGCTTAAATCCGGCAATTCTAGCAAGCTCGCGGATAGAATCTCTGGATACCTTCTTACCTCTGTATTCAATGAGGTCTTCACACTGTCCTGTAAAGATATCACTAGGGTTATACTTCTTAATGATGATCTTATCTTCTTCTGTGAAGATTTCTAAAGGCTCTCTCTCACCAATATCGAAACTTTTACGAAGTTCCATAGGTAATGTAATTCTTCCTAATGAATCAAGCTTTCTAACTATTCCTGTACTCTGCATAACGTACTCCTCTCTGGTGCTATAATATTCTCTCTTATGATGTGCACCCGTGCAATGTCCTCTGGGTTGATTGTAGTATATCATAAAGCAGCTAGTCTGTCAACCAAAAAATAGATAATCTTTTTTAAAATGTTAAATGTTTTAGAAACTGTTGTTTTGAAATTGTTATGACAGTTTGCCGTTTTATTTTCATTCTAGTATAAATATGGGAAGTTTTGTGCTTTCTTCTATAAAAAATTGTTATTTGATTCGGGTTGTCTCATTATCTCCCGTGTAAAATAGCAACTTTTTACTTTAATTTGAGTAAGTACTGTCCATAGTTGGTCATCTTGAGGCTCTCGCCAATCTCATGAACCTTATCTAAAGATACGAATCCTTCTTTCCATGCAAGTTCTTCTAAGCAGCCTACATAGCATCCTGACTTCTGAAGTGCCTTAACAATCTCGGCTGCCTCTAACATACTGTCTGCTGTTCCGGCATCCATCCATGTAAGTCCTCTATCAAATGGAATTACCTTTAACTGGCCTCTGCTTAAATACTCTAAGTTAACATCTGTAATCTCGTACTCACCTCTTGCGGATGGTTCAAGATTCTTAGCAATGTCAATTACCTGATTATCATAGAAGTATAATCCTGGTATGATGTAATTAGACTTTGGATTCTTTGGCTTCTCTTCGATGGATACAGCCTGTCCGTTCTCATCAAATTCTACAACACCAAATGGTCTTGGGTCATCTACATAATAACCAAATACCTTTGCGCCGTGGTCATCCTTGATGGCTTCTTTCATGATCTCATCAAGATTATGGCACTGGAAAATGTTATCTCCTAATACGAGACATACAGAATCATCTCCAATGAAGTCTTCTCCGATGATAAGTGCATCTGCGATTCCCCGCGCAACTTTCTGTACTGCAAACTCGATATGAAGTCCTAATTCACTTCCATCTCCGAGAAGGTTCTGGAACTCTCTTTCTTCCCCTGGTGGAATAATTACAAGAATGTCCCTGATTCCTGCCTGAAGTAAAGTGGCAATTGGATAATAAATTAACGGTTTGTCATATACTGGTAATAACGGTTTACAAACTGGCTTTGTCATAGGGTACAGTCTCGTACCTCTTCCAGCCGCTAATACTATTCCTTTCATAAAAATAAGTCCTCCTTAGTAACTTTGAATCCCTATGTTACTCATAATGTCTCAACTATGCTGTCAACATTCTTACATGATGCTGTCTTTAGATTCATGCTTATTAATGCTTTTATTTTAACAAACTACCATGATTCCAATATTTTATATTATTTTCCATGAGCTGTCAAACTTTTTTTGCAATTTAGTTAAATATTTATATAGTTTGTCTTTATTTTCCTGCAAATGCGCTCTGTACTGCAGCCATCGACAGTATTTAGGAACGTTTCGCGGAATTTCTTAAGGTCTGCCTGTTCATTTGCCGATACAATATTCTGAAGCATGGCAGCAGATTCCTCGCATAATGCCTCAAAATCCGTGACAACGGGACCTGGTGTAAACTGCGAATAATCAAAGTAAAAGTCTCTGCTGTCCATGTATTCTTTCTCATCAAATGCGTAGAAAAGCATTGGTAATTCAAGGATTGCTGCCTCAAATACGCTGGAACTGTAGTCTGTGATAAGAAGGTTGCTGATCAGCATGAGGTCATTGATATGTTCTTCCCCGCTCAAATCAAGTACTCTGTCCTGCCATTGTGCATCCACAGTAAACTTTTGCTTTACAAATGGATGATTCTTTAAAATAAGTACCGTGTCTTCTGGCTGCCTTTCCATAAAGTGATTCACATTAAATGCTTCCAACGGATAATATGCATCTTTATTCCCATCTCCGCGGAATGTCGGTGCAAACAAGATTACCCTGTTCTCCTTTAATATAGGATATTTCCCGTAGAGTTCCTCGCGCTTTTTCTCCTCATAATCCCAGTCAAAAAGCAGATCTGTACGCGGTACTCCCAGCGCCTGTACCTTACTTCCTGAAATGCCAAATGCTTCTGCATAAATATCTCTCACCGTATCGCTGCTGACTGGTACGAGGTCATAATTCCTGTGATTCATCGATGTCTGAGGCGCACCGCCCTGTTTACCCATACGGGTAAGGCCAAACGTCTTAAAAGCTCCGCAGGCATGCCACAACTGCACAATCTTTGTCTCGCTGCGTTTCTGAATGCTATGAAGCTGCGGATAGAAATCTTCTAAAATGATAACTGCAGATGTAGCGCATTTGAACGCACAATCCCGAAGTTCCTTCTTGCGAAGCTGATCAACTGTCTTTGTATTGATAAATGTCGTAATCTCTACCTCGGGTTCATTCTCCTCAAACCACTTCTTCACAAGCATAAGATTCCCATTCTTCTCTGGCTCTCTCTCTGAAAGGAAAAGAATCTGATTCGGATTTACTTTATTCTTCGCTATATATTTGCGATATCTGGCTGCAAAATAGTCAGTATTTTGCTGACGGGCACTATAATTATAACCACTAATTCTATATACGGTATCATTCTCCCGCTTCGCTGCCTTTATAAAATTCTTGTCTTCCTTAAAATAATCTCTGACCAGTAAAAATGGCAGTCCAAGAGAGCAAAGTCCAAACTTGAACAGATTCCTCTTGCGGACAATCTCTGCTCTGGCAAATAGTTCCTTTTGCACTGGAAATGGCTGGTCATCTAAGCAAATCTCTTCCGCTCCACACCAAAGCGTAAAAATAACATTCACCTTATGTCGTGGCGGACTGTAAAATACATATGGCAGCAGTATCTCTGCATCTGCGCGAATCTGGTCACCAACTTCTCCTTCTTCTATTACTACTTCCATCGGAAAACGACGTTCTACCTGTCTCTGGGTAAATACAGCCTGCACGCGGATGCGCTTTCCCTGCATCTCGTCCGGCATCTTTGCGCGAAATCCAAGCTTCATCGTCTTCTGTGTTATATTAACTGTAATTCTGTAATTAATCTTTCTCATAATTCTTTGTCCATTATTTTAAATTATCACAACTTATTTGTTCATTAGCTTAGAGCGTGTTTATGAAAAATCATTCCTACAACCTGCACGCCTCAATTTACAGATTATTTTTCCAAAGTTCCCTGCATATAGTTGTCCATCCAGCTTAAATCAATCTTTTTCTCCCACTGCCTTCTTGCGATATCCTGCTTCAGTGTGAGCGCCAGATTCTGTGACTTCTTCGCAGACTGACCCTGGCTCACTGTATCTGCAGCACTTCCTGCAAGTGCTGTACTTCCACTCTGGCTACCTGCTTTCTTATTACTCGCATCTGTGTTCACCACAATAACCTGGCTATTCTGGCTCACTGGCGAAAGTACAGAACTTCCCGCATTAGAAGTGCCTGCCAATGCGGTTCCCTTACCTGCTCCGATTGTATCTAAAAGGCTCTTACCAGTTGACATCTTAAGAATAGATACTACCTTTTTCATAGAAACATCTGCCTTCTCTTCCTGGAGTACTTCTGGAAGATTTCCCTTTATTTTCATGTAGGAAACATCGGCAAAATCTTCTGCCATATCTTCTTCTGTATAATCCTTAATCGCTTGTTTCTCCCGAAGCGCAGACTTACTCTCCTTATCATAGGACATAATCCAGAATGGACCGCCTGCACTGGCACCTTTTGACTGTGCGATTACATCTGACAGTCTGTACTTGTAAGCGGAACGCGCCCTGCTTCCGACATCGGCTACTGTTACGCAATCGTTCTTATCAATTGCTACCAGTACCATAAAATGCCCGCCTCGGGTAAAATATCCAGGCCCCATAAGGCACACTACTGGCTTGCCTTCTTTTAATGCCTTTTTAATCGCATTATAATCGGTTCCTGCTCCCTGACACTTCAGTCCATAAGCCGCTGCCATCGCAGGAATCATCTCATGTGCAGAACCTGCTCTTGAGTAAAAGCCATGCTGATAGCCCCAGATGGCTGTATCCAATGGAGTTACCCACTTACCTGTAAGAGATGTGATTACTACTGCCATGGAAGTCGGACCACATCCAGCCTTAGCGATACAGTAGCCATTCTGATTCCAGGCACTATCTGTCTGATTAAAATATACATATCCCGCAATGTATTCCTTATTATTCTTCATAGCCAGACGGGTATCATTATAAATCTTCGGGATAAATGTACTCGTTTTATCGCTTCCGTCCGGTGCGTCTTCCTCTGCTAACTGATCCGTAATCTTCTTAATCGCCTTTGTACGAATCTCTGCATCTTCTCTTGAGGAAATGTCCTTCTTCGCCTTCTTCTGAGTTGTTCCTTCTTCGTTACTATGAGAGGAATTTCCGGATGTATCTGATGTAGAAGAATCGGTATCTTCTGCCTGATCTGTATTACCAGATGTACCAGACGTATTCCTCTTCGTACTTTCTGTTGTATGTTCTGTCTGCGAATGCTCTGTATTACCGCTGCTTGTATCCCTTTCAGAAGAAGTCTGACTCTCCTGACTTTCCGTTGCTGTCGTACTCTCTTCTTTCTTCTCTGTTGTCACTTCTGTCGTGCTCTCGCCTTCTGCAGAATTATCTCCTGCTATCTTGCTCTGCACAGCCTTCTCCTCTGCTGCATAAACACTTACAGGTTCTATCCCTGACTGAAAAAAGTATTCTGGACCTGTAAATGTCATGACTGCACTTAACCCCACTGCCAGTACTGCCCGTCCAAAGTTGTTCATTAATCCTAAACCTTCTTTCTTTTTGATGTAGATTTTTTCGTGACTTACTGATATAATAAATCAAATAACATATTTTTACAATAGTCTTTTGCATAGTTTTGCATATTTAAGAATTACTTCTGCATGATAGTAATTCCAGTCGCATTCTACTTATATTTTATTTGTATTTACTTGATACAAAGATTTTATAGATATTGGGACAATATTACATTTCAACTTGAAATGTAATTGGATAGCTGAATATTGACCACATATTATTAAAGATTATTTTCCATTTTATTCTGTTTGAAGGAGGAGCATTTATAATGGATAAAAAGTTTAATTTTCAGGAATTACAGGCGATTGTTGCCACACTTCGCGGAGAAAATGGCTGTCCGTGGGATAAGTCACAGACGCATGAATCTCTTAAGTTATATACATTAGAGGAAGCCTACGAAGTGAATCAGGCAGTAACTGACCTCACTAAGACTGGCGACTGCGCTAATTTAAAAGAAGAACTTGGTGACCTTTTATTTCAGGTACTTTTGCAGTCCCAGGTTGCTGAAGATAATGGCGAATTTGCTATCGAAGATGTTATCGATGGCATCGCCCGCAAGATGATCCACCGTCACCCTCATGTATTTGCTGGCCGCCATTATGATAGTGTAGAACAGCAGCAGGCCGACTGGGAGAAGTTAAAATCTCAGGAAGAAGGACATAAACAGACCTCTTTAAAAGAAGAGATTGCCTTTGTGCCAGAAAGTTTCCCTGCTCTCATCCGCGGCCAGAAGATTGCGAAAAAGGCTGCCGCCGCCGGACTGTTTTCCACTGAGGATGAAGATGTCTTTAAAGACCTGCTAACTTCTGTTGTGAATTTACAGCTCGGCACCGCTGGGGAAGATCCAGAGAAAAAATTCAGCAGTGATGAGGAATTGTCAGAGAAGCTGGGGGAAGTTCTCTTTGCATTATGTCGGTTCTGTGCGAAGTATAAGGTTTCAGGGGAAATGGCATTGCTGAAGAAGCTGGAGGAATTCTGATTGCCGCAGGCAGGAGGAAACGCTCCTAACGGGAGAAGATACCCTTTTTGAATGACTCCAAAGTCATTTTCGCTCATACGAAGAATAATGCCTGCCCCGAGAAGATACCCTTTTTGAGTGGCTCCAAAGCCAGAAAAAAGCAGCTTAATTCATTAGCATTAGAAGGTGTTTAAATGCTAATGAATTAAGCTGCTTCTCCTGTCAGAGATACTCAAAAAATCTCATCTACTAAAATCGTGCAAAACTGGCTGTAATAATAGAGAAACTTATACATATCCTTTTCTCCCATTCGCTCTTTTACCCTCTCTAAGAGCTTACAGCATTTTTCAAATTCCTCGATGATAAGTTCTTTTCCAGTCTGGGTGAACTGTACCTTGACGTAGCGGTGATCTTCTTCGCTGCTTTTCATTTCCAGATATCCTTTACGCTCTAAATTATGGAGCATTCGGGATACAGCTGGCCTTGACAGCTTCATCGCATCCCCAATATCTGACGGAATGACAAATTCCTTTGCCAGTAACAGGTGGCGCAGGGTGAGTAACATTGTCAGTTCTCCTGATGGAATGTTACACATTTGCTGAAACTGTACATTGGCCTTTCGCATTTGGATGATTAGTTGCTGGTAGTCCTCTAAAGTCACTTTTTGTTCTGCTGACGGCTCGCCTTCTGGCCAGTCAGAACTCCCTGTGTCTTTCGCTTTCATATTTTTGTTATTTTCCTCCCCCAAAATAGCTTTATTTTAAAATTCTCTTTACTATTCCACGATAATTCTATCCTTCATTGGAACATATTCCTTATCCATAGCCACACTCTGGTATGCTGGACGGATAATCTTATCGCAGTTCATTAACTCTTCTAAACGGTGTGCGCTCCAGCCGACCATACGTGCCACGGCAAACATCGGGGTGAATAACTGGTCTGGCAGCCCTAAGATCCGATACATGAATCCGCTGTAAAAGTCGATATTGGCACTTACACCTTTATAGATACGGCGTTTTTCCTGAATGGTTTCGACGGCGAGTTTTTCTACTCTGTCATAGAATTCAAATTCTTCATCGTAACCTTTTTCCCTCGCGAGTTTGTCAAGGAATCCCTTGAAGATTCTTGCTCTTGGATCGGAGATAGAATAAACGGCATGTCCCATTCCATAAATCAATCCGCTGTGATCAAAGGCTTCCTTATTGAGAAGCTTCAGCAAGTAATTTTTAATCTCGTCTTCGTCTTTCCAATCCTTCACTTCCTGCTTCATCTCATCAAACATATGAACAACTTTGATATTTGCTCCACCGTGTTTTGGCCCTTTGAGTGAGCCAAGAGATGCTGCCATAGCGGAGTAAGTATCTGTTCCAGAGGAAGTTACTACATGATTGGTAAATGTCGAGTTGTTACCACCGCCGTGATCCATGTGAAGTACGAGGGCAATATCTAAAACTCTTGCTTCAAGTGGTGTATACTTTTTATTTGGGCGGAGCATACGCAAAATATTCTCCGCCGTGGAAAGTTCCTGCTTCGGAGAATGAATGTAAAAACTCTTGCCTTCTACATAATGATTATATGCCTGATAACCATAAACTGCGAGTAACGGCACAGTACTTGTAAGCTGTAAGCACTGGCGCAGTACGTTCGGTATGGAAATGTCATCTGCCATATCGTCATAACCGTATAATGTCAGTACGCCTCGCTGCAGTGTATTCATCATGTCCTTACCTGGTGCTTTCATAATAACGTCTCGCACAAAGTTCGTCGGCAATGTACGATAACTTCCAAGAAGATTCTGGAATTCCTGTAATTCCTGCTTCTGTGGCAAACGTCCAAAAATAAGCAGATAGGCCACTTCTTCATAGCCAAATCTCTGCTCTGCTACAAATCCGTCTACTAAATCGTGAATGTCGTAGCCGCGATAGCGCAGCTCTCCATCGCAGGGAACCATCTTTCCATCAACTTCTTTGGAAGAGGTGATGGTGGAAATATCCGTAAGTCCTGCCAGCACGCCTTTACCGTTCACATCACGGAGACCTCGCAGTACATGGTACTGGTCATACAGGCCTGAAGGAATCTGTCCGTGTTCCATAGAAAGTGCAGCCAGATTCTGCAATTCCTGTGTCATCATTGAGTATTCATTCATTCTATCACCTATTCTTTCCTGGTTAACAATGTTAGTTAGCTTTGTTAATTATTATATAGAAAAAAATTTGTTTTGTCAAATTCATCACAGATGAAGTATACTAGAGCGTGTTTGAAAAATACTTTCCCCATAAATTGGGACATACATATTACTGGAGTGATTTCTCAAACACTCTTTATTTAACTACAATTTATTCTGACAAGATTTTACCCTGTTTATAAGTAGTTTACGCAAAAACCGTGTCTCTTACCACCAAAATTTTATGTAATGTGTACAAGTTTTTTCTGTTTTAAAATATTTGACTGTGCTATACTATAAATAACTGTATATACGCTGAAGAATATATGCACTAAAACGTATATATATTACATATTATAATCGGGGATAGTATGCACTTTTCCCGATTTTAATGCAACTTATAATTATTTAAATAAAAATATTTTTTAGAAAGGAGCGTATCATTTATGCAAATACAACGTCTCGTAGATCTGGAGGACTACGAATTTGATACATTGCTCGTCACATACAATCATAAAAATCGTCTGAGTATCGAGCTTGGAAAAGTTAGCGAGATTTTTGAAAGTCTTCAGGCCGATGGTCTCGTTGGAGGAAGCAAGGTATACGGTCTCCGAGGAAAGGATTTTTCTTATCAGGGACAGCCTTATTATAACCTGATTTTCATTGGTATTCCTGAGAAGGCAACTCCAAGAAGATTTCAGTTACAGTTCGGTCAGGCTATGAAGGAAGCAAAGCGTTTCCACGGAAAGAACCTTCTTATGACCGCAATCGGAGAAGATGTTTCCTACTGGTTAAGTTCTGCTATGAAGGGACTTCTCCTCGCAGATTACTCTTTTGACAAATACATTTCTGATAAGCCAGAATCTCCAGAGCTGCATCTTGGAATTCTGACAGGAATTGATTCTGCATCCTTTAAAAAGGAAGAGCAGTACACAAGAATGATGGCAAAAGCCGTTACAACAGCCCGTGACCTGGTAAATGAACCAGCGAACGTGATGACTCCTGCAGCTCTCGCAGCTAAGGCAAAGGAAATCTGCGAAAAGAACAATATCAAATGCACAATTCTTGAAAAGCAGGATTGCGAAGCACTCGGCATGAATTCCTACCTGGCAGTTGCCCGTGGTTCTAAACAGTCCGCTAAGTTTATCGTTATGGAATATAACGGCCGTGTTACAGACGATGAAAAGATTGCTTTAATTGGAAAAGGTCTTTGCTTTGACTCCGGCGGATATAATTTAAAGCCTGGCAATGCCATGAAAGGCATGCATGGTGACATGGGCGGCGCAGCCGCAGTTATCGCTGCTATGGGTGCAATCGCAGAGGCGAAACTTGGCATTAACGTAACCGCAGTTATTCCTGCCTGTGAAAATATGATTTCCGGCAAGGCAATGAAACCGGGCGATATCGTTAAGTCTATGAATGGCAAATACATCGAAGTTGTTAACACTGATGCTGAAGGCCGTATGGCACTTATTGATGCCATTACTTACGCAATCCGTGAATGTGGAGCTACAACATTAATTGACGTAGCAACTTTAACTGGAGCCTGTGTTGTTGCCCTCGGTGACCGCTACACTGGTGCTTTCAGTAACAGCGACGAACTTATGTCCAAGATTGTCCAGGCATCCATCCTTGCAGGAGAAAATATCTGGAGACTCCCAATGGGCGATGAAGAATATGATAATCTGAACGCATCTACTGTAGCAGATATCGCTAACTGTGGTAAAAAATGTGGTGCAACTGCCGCTGCAAGATTCTTAGGTGAATTCGTTGAGAAAAAACCTTGGGTACATCTTGATATTGCTGGAACATCGGAATCTGATGAAGATACTGAGATTTACTCTAAGGGTGGAACTGGTGCAGCAACAATGTTGCTGTATGAAGTAGTGAAATTGATGGAAAAACCATATAAGAGTTATTAAATCCTGATTTGCCGCAGGCAAAGTAGACGCCCTCTGGGAATGAAATAATCCTTATTTGTGACTTTAGTCGCTACGGTTTGAATACTCGCTTATACACGCTCGTATCCAAACCTTGCTCCGAGGCCACA
>ERZ825324.998-NODE-998-length-36550-cov-4.219866_pt1 | contig 36550 bp, 29 predicted proteins | sample MGYA00519859_ERZ825324 | MGnify/ENA primary metagenome ERZ825324 (study PRJEB31778, sample SAMEA3449198) | human gut metagenome | biome: human gut; feature: human-associated habitat; material: faeces | place: United Kingdom | collected 2010/2012 ...
CAACGACCCCGAGATTACAAATCACGTGCTCTGGCCAACTGAGCTAAAGAGGCAAATCCTTGCAGCCGTTAGGCATCGCATTCCGGACGTGTTGTAAAACGGCTGCAAAGATACGACTATTTTCCGAATCGCCAAAACTTTTCCTTAGTTTTTTTAGCGGTTTCTTATTTTTTCCTTGAACTTGGTCAGCTGCACCTTCATCGAGTCCACACACTGGTCAACCCCTTCTTCAAACGTGTCGCAAGTCTTCTCCACGAACAGGGTGTTCCCCGGGGCTGTAACCGTGATACTGGTCTCTTTATTTAATGCGGTGGCAGGCTTGACAACCTTTAATTGCACCTCTACTTTCTGAATATCTTCGTAAGACTTCTCCAACTTGGCAACCTTCTTTTCGATGAATGCCAACAACTTTTCGGTAGCGTCGAAATGAATCGACTGAATTTTAACTTCCATAGTAACCTCCTGTTTTTAAGGGTTAAGCCCTTGGATGGGCATTGGTATATACTCGCTTCAGCTGTTCGAAAGTGGTGTGCGTGTAAATCTCCGTTGTAGAGAGCCGCGCATGCCCCAACAGCCGTTTCAAACTTTCCAATCCAGCCTCATGGTTGAGCATTGCTGTGGCAAAGGTATGTCTCAGTACATGCGGCGTACGCTTTTTGAGCGTGCAAACCCTTGACAGATGTTTCTTCACGATTTCCCTTACCTGTGCATTTTGCATGGCCAAGCCTTTATCTGTCAGAAAAAACTTCCCGCAGTTTCCCCTCTCCGTAGCGTCACGAAGACTCTTATAGTCGGCGAGAGTCTGTGCCAATTCTGCACCAAAAGGAATAATCCGCTGTTTGTTTCTCTTCCCCGTAACCTTCAGTTCGTGATTCACGAAATCGACATCTGCGTCTCGCAGGCCGGTCAATTCCGACAACCGCATTCCCGTCTCATAGAAAGTCATTACAATGGTACGCGCACGCATATCATCATAGGTGTCTTCCCACATATCGGAATCAAGAAGCGCATTGATTTCATTTTCCTTCAAGAATTGCGGCAACGGCTTCTTTTTCTTCGGGCCGACCACATCATGGGCCGGATCCTTCACGACCAGTTCTCTGGCAAGGGCAAAACGATAAAAGGAACGCAACGCGCTCAATCTTCTATTGATTGATGTAGCATTGTTTCCTTTATCCATCATACTCTCCATCCAGTCACGGATAATATCAGAGTCTACCGACTCCCAAGAGGGATGACCGTCCAAATTTTTGAAAAACTCTTCGAAGGCTCTCAAGTCTTCTCCATAGCTTTTTACTGTCCGTTCAGAGCGATTGAGCTCAAACTTCAAGTAGTTCAAAAACTTCTCTATCATCATAAACACTGCCAACAATTGTGTATCTTATCGGCAACGAATATACGGAATTTAATTCAAACTACCAAATTTTCAAAGACTTTTTTACTCCTCGCTTGCACGGAGTTTCTGTACGTAAACGGCGTGTTCCATCTTGAGTCTTTTCAAAACAGAAGGCTTGTCATACTGCTGACGGGCACGAAGCTCCTTAACAACACCTGTCTTTTCGAATTTTCTCTTGAACTTTTTGAGAGCTCTCTCGATGTTCTCACCGTCCTTAACTGGTACAATAATCATGCTTTTTGATTTTAAATATTAAATGTTACACATAGCGTTCGCGGTATGACACCACAATTTGCGGCTGCAAAGTTACATTTTATTTGGCAAACGGCCAAGATTTCCACCATCTTTTTTATTCCGCCAGAGCCTTTCAGGATGATTTCAGGATAATTTCCGCCCAACAATCTTCCACTTCCTTCACACCGCTGCTGTCGCATCTGCCAGCCATTGCCGCTCGTTCTCATCAAGAAGGGGGGACAGACGGTCGTACACCATGCGATGATAGTCATTCAGCCAGTCCAACTCCTCCTGCGTCATCATGGAAAGCACGATTGGTGTCGTGGAAATGGGACAAAGTGTAAGGGGGGCCAACTGCAAGAAGTCTCCAAATTCGCCTTTCGTGTAGTGTGTGACAAGCATGGTATTTTCTATGCGCACACCAAACTTTCCTTGCAGATAGAGACCCGGTTCGTCGGTGACTGTCATACCGGCTCTGAGCGGGGCGGGCATATACTCCATGCGTATTTGATGGGGGCCTTCATGCACATTGAGATAAGAGCCTACACCGTGTCCTGTACCGTGAAGATAGTTCAGCCCCTCACGCCACATCGGCTCGCGAGCCAGTGCGTCGAGCTGTGTACCACAAGCCCCGTCGGGGAACTTAGCCATAGCCAGTCTGATATGCCCTTTCAGTACGAGGGTGTAGATACGGCACTGTTCATCTGTGAGCGGACCAAGCGGGATGGTGCGTGTGATGTCGGTCGTGCCATCTTGGTACTGCGCTCCCGAGTCAAGCAACAAAAAGCCTTCCGGCCGGAGCTCCACATCGGTCTCGGGCGAAGCCTCATAGTGGACGATGGCCCCATGCGGCCCATAGCCGGCTATAGTATCAAAGGAAATGTCGCGAAAACGTTTCTGTTCAGCCCGCAATTCCGTCAACTTGCGATCCACGCTCATCTCCGTTTGTCCGCCGGCCTCAACGGCAGGCTGCAACCAACACAGAAATTTCACCATAGCCACTCCGTCGCGCAACATGGCAGCCTTGAAACCTTTTATCTCTGCATCGGTTTTGACAGCCTTCATGGCCGGAACGGGCGAGTCGGCATAAACCATTTTCACGTGCTTGTCAACATATCCGGGCATCACCTCTCCCGTCTCCTTGGGATCCATGAGGATATTATAGGAGAAATAATCTTTCAACCCCTTGCCCACAGCGGCATATTCTTCCACTCCAACTCCCACCGACGAGAGATAACGCTCTACTTCCGGGGTAAGTTTACGTCGGTCTATGAAAAGCGTAGCCCGCTCGGGAGCTATGAGCAGATAACTCAGAAAAACGGGATTGCAATGCACATCCCTTCCACGCAGGTTGAGTGTCCATGCGACATCATCAAGTGCCGACATGAGCATACCGTCGGTATGGAGACCGCGCAAAGCCTTGCGGATGAGCGCGAGTTTCTTTTCGACAGACTCACCGGCCAATTCTACGGGCTGTATCTCCACCTTATTATTATAGGGAAGTGACGGCCGGTCCGTCCACACCACAGCCAACGGATCGAAATTGGTACGGAGCGTAAGTCCCCCCTCTCCCCGCAATTCATCAACAAGCTGTCGCGCATAAGCCACCGAAACCACTTTGCCATCGATGCCCACTTCCTTTGAGTCGGAGTCGGCCAGCTGTCCGCCCAACCACTGTGCAATGGTCGGTGTCCCGGCCACGCGCAACTTCATCAGTTGGAACTCTGTCCCTTCCAACTGCTTTTCGGCAGCCAGAAAGTAGCGCGAATCCGTCCACAGTGCGGCAGCCTCCATCGTCACCACAGCCGTACCGGCCGAGCCGTTGAAACCCGATATCCACTCGCGCCCTTTCCAATGGTCGGGCACATATTCGCTTTGGTGCGCATCCGTGCTCGGAAAGATAAAAGCGGCCAGCCGTTCACGACGCATCACATCGCGCAACGAAGTCAATCTTTTTTCAATATCCTCTTTCATAAACCGTTTTGTAAAATCGACATTACAAAGATAATTGTTTTAAGATTTAATCACAAATTAAAAACGAATAAAATGCAAGACTTACATGCTTTTTTATTAAATTTGCAAGCGCGAGGGGAAGGAAGTCTCCCCCGCTCACCCCGAAATGGAAAGACAATAGTTTCTTCCTCATAACCAATAAGTAAAGGGACTTTTTAGAACATTTAAACAGATATTGTAGTTATGGAATTTTTAACTAATGAAAAACTGGTCATCGTCGGTGCCGGCGGTATGATTGGTTCCAACATGGTGCAGAGCGCCCTCATGCTCGGTCTCACTCCCAACATTTGCCTTTACGACATTTTCGAGCCGGGAGTACACGGTGTCTTCGACGAGATTCAGCAGTGCGCCTTCCCCGGTGCCAATGTCACCTACACCGTTGATGCCAAAGAGGCTTTCACCGGTGCCAAGTATATCATTTCTTCCGGTGGTGCTCCCCGCAAGGAAGGCATGACCCGTGAAGACCTGCTGAAAGGCAACTGCAAGATTGCCGCCGAGTTTGGTGACAACATCAAGAAGTACTGCCCCGAAGTGGAGCATGTAGTGGTGATTTTCAATCCCGCCGATGTGACGGCCCTCACTGCCCTCATCCACTCCGGCCTGAAGCCCAATCAGCTGACTTCTCTTGCCGCTCTCGACTCCACCCGCCTGCAGCAGGCACTCGCACTCGAGTTCGGCGTGCAGCAAGACAAGGTGACCGGTGCCCACACCTACGGTGGACATGGTGAGCAGATGGCCGTATTCGCTTCTCAGGTGAAAGTCGACGGCAAGCCCCTCTCCGAGATGGGCCTCTCCAACGAGCGTTGGGAAGAAATCAAGCACCACACCGTGCAGGGCGGCTCCAACATCATCAAGCTCCGTGGCCGCAGCTCTTTCCAGAGCCCTGCCTACAATGCCGTAAAGATGATCGAAGCCGCTATGGGCGGTGAGAAGTTCACCCTTCCCGCAGGCTGCTATGTCAACGATGACAAACTCGGCTTCAAGAATGTGATGATGGCCATGCCTACCACCATTGATGCCACCGGTGTTCATTTCGTTGAACCGAAGGGCACAGCCGACGAACTCGCTTCTCTGAAGGCCTCCTACGAGCACCTCTGCAAAATGCGCGACGAGATTGTCGGTCTCGGCATTGTTCCTCCAGTGAACCAGTGGAAGGAAATGAATCCCAACTTGTAATCCACTGATTACCCAAAAAACATTTGGGGGCAGGCCTTTCTCGCCTGCCCCCTTTTTCTTTCAATCCTCAAACGATGCCCAACATCGATTTGCTTTTCAAAGGTTTTTACCGTTCCTTGTGCCTCTATGCCGTCCACTATCTGCAAGACATCGACGCGGCTGAAGACATCGTGGGCGACTGTTTTGTCAGTCTGTTGGAACACACGAAGGCCGGAAAGCAACTCGACAACCCGAAATCCTATCTTTACACCATGGTCCGTAACGCCTGTCTGGACCGCCTGCGCAAGGAGAATCCTTTCATTACCGACCTCTCTCCCACCGACCTTGAAGGGCACATCATCGACGAGGAGGCTGCCGACCGTTCGTTCCACGAGGCCAAGCTCTGGGCTGCCATCGACAGCCTGCCCGACAAATGCCGGCAAGTCTTTCTCATGAGCAAGCGCGACAACATGAAGTATCAGGAGATAGCCCAGGGCCTCGGCATTTCCGAAAAGACCGTGGAACATCATATTTCAAAAGCTCTGAAAACACTTCGGGGAAAGGAAAAAGACATCTTCTACTGCCTGTCGTGGATGGCGTGAAGGGAATAAACGAATGCTGCAAGAATAAGCTTTACAGCATTCGCCCATTATAACATTGTCACTTTGGCCTATCTGGAAATCTCGTCCACAGGTAAATAATACGTAGTTGTGGTAGGAGAATAGATACCGAAAGTTATGGCTTCAAGAAGTCCATCCACAAAAGTCGTACTTTTCTTCACCTTATAATTTTTGTGTTCTCCAATGTACTTGGAGTCTTCAATCTTTGTATTTCCAGCATTGACAAGGCCATAAATAAAATGATGATTCTTTACCGAATTCACCTTTACAGCAGGAGCATCAGCTCTCATTGTCCCCACACAAGTTGTCGCACTGTAGCAAGAAGAAAGCATTGCAGCTACCAATCCAGCAAACATAAATGTCTTAAATTCTCTTATCTTCATAATTTTATCCATTTGCCTATCCAATTCCTCTCGGCTTTAAAAAAGTTTATTATACGGAAGCGTGGAACTGACTATGTCCACTTCTGAATTAAAGGATCAAAAAAACTATTTAGCACCAATACTGCAATGGCTCTCTATGCGTGAGCTATCCAATCGATCTTTGTGCTATTTTAAAAGCTTCTCAGGTTCTCAAACACACAAATAAACATAACGCTTCTTCTGCTCTCCATACAGTTTTGTGTTCCTCAAGAAAAACAATGCAAAGATAGTTAAAATATGTAAGACGGCAAAGATTATCCCCTATCTTTTTTAAGACAGGAATACTTGTTTTTAAAAATTCGACTACACTATTTATAGAGATGTTCATGACTACTTTTTGTTTTTGCCTCTTTGGCTACCACCATCCTGTAGAAGGGTCAGAAAAAGAATATAGCACGAACTATTAAAACTTTAGAAAAAGGCTTACATGGATCTTTCTCGCGCCTATCATGTCGACCGATTTCACTTGTCTTATTTGCCTCTTTCGACCCATCAATATTCTCACTAAGCCCAAACAACGATGCAAAAGAGGCACAGTTGGAAGCTCGTTCGGGCTCTTTTGCAAAGCCATTTGGGCCGAGTGACCTCGCCATAGCAAGGGTGAAAAGCCGTTGGTGGACTGGTAATCAAAAAAAGGGAACGCGATGGCGTTCCCTTTGCTGGTGCAAAGATACTACGGAAAAGGGGGAAATGCAAATGGAATGTGAAAAGTGTTGACTTTTTGAGGAGGGGCGGGGGAATGGGTGTTAGGTGATAGGTGTTAGGTGTTAATGGATTGCCTGTCGTGGCATGGGCGCACTTGTTCTGCTTGTAGGGGCAGCACTTTATGCTTGCTTGTGAGTCTATACCCTCCGCGCCTTTGGTCACGCTGACTTGGAGAGTATCTGTAAACCTCCCCACCTCGACGCCTCTGCATGAAAGAAAATACTGCGGGAGGCTCTTTCACCTTAACTATATAGGGGCATGGCTATGGAGTTTTCTCCTCTATTTTGGTTGCCAATGAAAAAACATCTGCATCGGAATAGGGGGATTTTGCTTTTTCCCGTCATAGAGATAAATACCAAAATAAAAAGAGTGAACAATGAAAAAACAACTTCTATGGCTTTTGCTGGCAGGACTGCCGGCTTTTCAGAGTCTACAAGCACAGGAACAGACGGGCGGACAGGAACGCCGAAACAGTGTCCACCTCGAAATAGGAGGGGCCTCGAACGGTGTGGGCGTGAGCTACGACCTGAAGCTGAAAGACCTGCCCATCGCCTTCCGTGCCGGACTCGGCTTCGGCTATCAGCGGGCATCGGACATCTACTCCGGTTCGTCGACACGCTTTTACGGCATCCCGCTCGAAGCCAAATATCTCATGGGGCGCAACCGCTCCAAACTGGAACTGGGCTTGGGCGTGAACATCTTTTGGGTCAACATGCACGAACCGCAGTATGCCTTCCACTACACCGAACTATCCACCGAGAGCGGGTACAACCTCAACGGATACACCATAGACTATCTAGGGCAGAAGACCATCAACAAAGTGGGCAACTTCGTGTTTGCCAACATCGGCTACCGTCACATCTCCAAACGAGGCTTCATGTTCAGAGCAGGCCTCACGCCCGGCTTCAACATCACGCAAAGGTACTATGTAGACGCTGCCGCCCCGTCGTGGAAAAACAACGACAGCAAGAAAGTCAACTGGTGGGTGGCTCCCTATGTCAGCTTCGGTTGGGCCTTCTAATCGCATCGAGACATGAAAGCCGCACTGCGATATATCCTCCTTGCGCTCCTCATGCTGCTCCCGGCACTGTGGGCCACGGCGGCAACGGGCAAGTCGGCCCCCACGGTGAAGCAGCAAATGGAGTGGCTGCACCGGGAACGAGGCCTGAACTTCGTCTACGATGCCCGGCTCAACGTGAACCGCCCCTACCGTGGGCCACGCATCGACCGGATGACGGTGGAGCAGGCCTTGCAGACCCTTTTTGACGGCACCGGCATCGAATACAGGCGCGAGGGCAACTACGTGATGCTGAAAGAGAAAGCCGCCCCTCCCGAACCGAAAGCCGCCACGAGGCGGCGACACACGGTGAGCGGCTACGTGAGAGACAGCGCAGGCGAAACGCTCATCAACGCCACTGTCTACGACCGCACCGGCAGCGCAGGCACCACGACCAACGAATATGGCTTCTTCTCGCTCACCCTGCCTGAAGGTCCCCACCGTCTGCGCTTCTCCTACATCGGTTTTGAAGACCACGAGGAGGAACTCACGCTGGAGGGCAACATCCACCGCGATGTGAGACTCACGCCCAACGCCCGGCTGGCGGAGGTGGTGGTGACGGGCGACCTCAACTCGCCCCTGCTCACCACGCAGACGGGCAAGCGCTCGCTCACGGCCCGGGAGCTTAACACGGGCTATGCCCTGCTCTCGTCGCCCGACGTGGTGAAGACGCTGCAACGCACATCGGGCGTATGCGAGGGCATGGAACTGATGAGCGGCATGTATGTACACGGAGGCGACAACGATGAAAACCTCTTTCTCATGGACGGTAGTCCGCTCTATCAGATCAACCACACGATGGGACTGTTCTCGGCGTTCAACACCGACATGGTGAAGAACATCGACTTCTACAAGAGCGGTTTTCCCGCCCGCTACAGCGGCCGGCTGTCGAGTGTGGTGGACGTGCGAACCAACGACGGTGACATGCAACGCTCGCATGGCAGCTACCGCATCGGGCTGCTCGACGGCAGCCTGCATCTCGAAGGCCCCATCAAGCGGGGCACCACCAGCTACAACATCGGACTGCGGCGGTCGTGGATAGACCTGCTCACCCGCCCTATCTTTGCGCTCGTCAACCACGGCAAGGATGACGAGCGATACACGCTGAACTACTTCTTCCACGACCTCAACGCCAAGGTGACGCACATTTTCAATGACCGTTCGCGCATCTACCTGAGTCTCTATTCGGGAGAAGACAAGCTGAAGGTGACCGAGAACTTCAAGTGGAGCAACGAGACTGCCGGCATCTCCACCGAGGACAACGATCTCACACGCTTCAAATGGGGCAACTTCAATGCCGCCCTCAACTGGAACTACCTCTTTTCGCCACGGTTGTTTGCCAACTTTACAGCTGTCTACACCCACAACCGCGCCCGCTATGAGTCACAGGAAGAGTCGGCTTACCACCACAACGACGGCAGCAAAGGCTACTCCCACCATCTGCAACACAGCTACCGGTCGACCATCAGCGATGTGGGCTATCGGGCCACTTTCGACTTCCGTCCAACTCCCCGCCACCATATCAGCTTCGGACACGACTATACGCTGCACCGCTTTCGCCCACAGACTTCGAGCATGTTCAACTCCTTCGGGGTGGGCTCGTCGCTCGACACCCTCTCCTCGAAAGGCAGCAACCGCCACACCTCGCACGAAATCAACCTCTACGTGGAAGACGAAATGACCGCGACCGACCGCCTGTCGGTGAACATCGGGGTCAACGCCAATCTCTTCGGCATCGGGCGCAAGGCCTTCCGGAGTGCAGATCCGCGCATGGCTGTGAAGTATCAGGCCGGGCGGCAATGGTCGGTAAAAGGTTCGTTCACGATGATGACGCAAAACGTACACAAGATAAGCAATTCGATACTCGACTTGCCCACCGACTACTGGGTGCCCACCACGGAGCGGCTCAGGCCCATGCGCTCGTGGCAGTTGGCTGCCGGCATCTATGCGCAACCGGTCCGCCGCTGGACGTTCTCGCTGGAAGGTTACTACAAGGAGTCACGGCATTTGCTGCAATACAGCAGTTGGACGGGCATCGAACCGCCGGCCGAAGAGTGGGACCGACATGTGATGGACGGTCGGGGACGCTTCTACGGGACCGAGTTCGACGCCCACTACCGGGGGGCTCGTCTCACAATGGATTTCGCCTACACGCTCTCGTGGAACAAACGATACTACGGCCAACTGCTCGACCGCTGGTTTTACGACAAGTTCGACAACCGCCACAAACTCAGCATCAATGCCCAATACCGGATGGGCAAAGGTATCTACGCATACGCCGGATGGACCTGCCACAGTGGCAACCGCATGACTCTGCCCACCCACTACACGGCTCTGCCTTCACTGGGAGAGGCAATGGCAGGAGAAGCCCTGCAGTACACGGAGCCCAACAACTTTCGGTTGCCGGCCTACCATCGGCTTGACATAGGTTGCGACTTCCACCACACCACACGCCGCGGGCACGAACGGATATGGAACGTGAGCCTCTACAATGCCTATTGCCACCTCAACTCGCTTTGGGCGACGGCCAACTATGACACCGAACAGAAGTGCATACGACTCAAAAACCATGCCTACATTCCCATCGTGCCGTCGTTCAGTTACACGTTTAAATTCTGAAACATGAGACATCCATACCTTCTATTCCTCCTCCCCACCCTGCTGCTCACGGCCTGTAAGGACAATCTCAACATCGCCGACACGCTCGAACCCGCCCGGCTCACGGTGTACTGTCTGCCGGCTCCGGGCGACTCCACCCGGATTGCAGTCTACCGCAGTCTGCCCGTACCGTCAAGAGGCAATGTCAAGGCAATCACCGATGCCCGCATCAGCTATCGGGTGAACGGGCACGAATATCCCGCCCGCCACACTGCCTACGGCCAATACATGGTCTATGCACCACAAAAGGCGGGCGACTGTATCATGCTCGAAGTGGCTGCCGACGGTCTGGAGAACACACACGCCGAAGCCGTCATTCCACCAACGGTCGTCATCGACAGCATGAGGATGACCGACATACGGCTCTATGACGATGACTATCAAAGCGTGCGCAACTTCCACCGCTTTGCCGTCACCTTCACCGACGACGGCCGGAGCAACGACTTCTACGGCGTATGTATCACCAAAACCACAGTAAGGGATTATCCCGGATATGGCGACAGCTTCACGGCAACCGACAACATGGGGCTCAACCGTAAGTCGGAACCGTTGCTGCGGGGGCTCAGCGAGGTGGACAAAGACTTCGGTTTCGAGGACGAGACCTACAACAACTTCTACGTTTTCGACGATGCCACCATCAATGGCAAGACCTACACCCTGCACCTTGACACGCCCGCGGACTACAGCCACTATGGCAAACAAAGCTATCAGGTGCGGCTCTACCGCCTCACACCCGAATTCTACCGGTTCGTCACCAACATAAACGATGTGGCCAACAATGAGCTGGCCAAGGCCGGACTCTCCTACATCAAGCCTACACCCACCAATATCAGAGGCGGACTGGGACTGCTCGGGGCCTGCACCGTGGCCAAGAGCGACTCGGTGAATATCTCTCAAAACAACGATAACAACAACCCGATCTATCATGAAACGAAGAAAAGATAAAAGCCTCGATTTTGTGTTACGCCATTATCAAAGCGGGCGACTCGACACTCGAAAAGCCCTTGCTGCCTTCCACCGGCGAACGGGCCATAGCCCCCAACGCCGGTTTCTGCCTCAGCGAACAGTACTCTTCCGCGTAGCTGTGGCAGCAGCCATCATCATTCCGCTCGTCGTGGTGTTGCTCACAGAAGGCAGACTGTTTGCCGGACACACCGTCTATCGCGCTGATGCACAGACGGCAGTCTACACTCTTGCCGACGGAACACGCGTCACCCTCTCGCCGGGCTCTACCCTTAGTTACGCCCCCGACAACAGCCGGGAAGTGGAGATGAGCGGTAAAATCTATTTCGAGGTGCACCATAACCAAGCACACCCTTTCAACGTGAGAAGCCGGATGGGCCACGTGCGGGTGTTGGGCACGAAGTTTCAAGTGGCCGAAAGCGATATGCTCACCGAGGTGTATGTGACCGGCGGGCGGGTGCTTTTCGCCGCCCGGGGAAGTGGCGAGGGGGTATACCTGACCCCGGGCATGGGAGCCGTGCTCACCAAGAACAGCCATATACCTGTCATCAACCGCCAGTCGCCCAATGGGGTGAGCTGGGCTACCCACCGCTTCCATTTCGACAACACACCCATCGATGAAGTGCTCGCCGACCTCACCCGCCACTATGACATACCGCTCTCGTGCACCAACCACACCAAACGGCTATCGGGCGACTTTGACGCCGAAGCACTTGACCACGTGCTGAACATCATTGAACAGACGCTGAACATCAAGATAAGAAAAGAGGCGAAGACTCCTGACGCACACCATCCGTAAAAACTATTATCATTTCCGTAATTCAGGTAGGCCGCGTTTGGCATGGTTTTTGTACCTTTGCAACCGTAAAGGAAGTTAAGTCCATTAGCTTCCGGTAGTAAAGATTGTCCAACTCAAAACTAATAAAATAGGTATTATCAAAGATTATGGAAGTAATAAAGAATAAGGAATATGGAGGCGAGCGTCCTCTGTTTGGCGTCCACGATGTGCGCCTCGAAGCCATCACCATTGTGGATGGCGAATCCGGCATCAAATGTTGCCGGAATCTGGAATGCGACAATTCCAAATTCTACGGCAAATATCCTTGGTGGCACGTTGACAAAAGCCTCATCACCAACTGCTATTTCGCCCCCGAGTCGCGCTCGGCCATCTGGTACAGCAACGACATGGTGATGAAAGACTGCGTGATCGACGGCCCGAAATTCTTCCGGGAGATGAAGAATCTGGAACTCGAAAACGTGAAAATCAACGATGCCGACGAAACGTTTTGGAAAGTGGACGGTCTCAAACTGAAAAACGTGGAGCTGCACGAAGGCACCTATCCTTTCATGTTCTCGCGGAACATCTACGTGGACGGACTGGTGAGCGATGCCAAATACGTGTTCCAATATTGCCGGAACGTGGAGGTACACAACGCCAAAATCACCACCAAAGACAGTTTTTGGGAGTGTGAGAACGTGACAGTCTACGACTCGGAACTCGATGGCGAATACCTCGCATGGCACAGCAAGAATGTGAAATTGGTGCGCTGCCACATCAGCGGCGAACAACCGTTGTGCTATCTTGACGGCATCACCCTCGAAGACTGCACGTTTGATGCTGCCTCCGACCGCGCTTTCGAGGACAGCCGTAACATCAATGCCACCATCAAGAGCAGCATCACCGAAATCAAGAATCCCATCAGTGGCCGTATCGTGGCCGATAAAGTGAAGCGTATCACCTACGATGAGTTTGCCAAAGGTCACGACTGCGTGATTGAAAGCAAGACATAGTAAACGTATTTTTTAAAGATAGAGTAACAAAGGGAACAGAGAAAATTTGTTATTTTTGTTACTATGTCTAAATAAAATAAAAGAGACAGCGTAACAAAGAAAACAGAAAAAACGTGTCATTCTGTTACTCTGTCGAAAATAAAAAGCAACAGAGATAGTATGTCTACATTCGATTTTGATACCGTCATCAACCGCCGCGGCACAAATTCCTATAAGTGGGACATTGTGAAAGAGGAGGATGTGATACCTTTGTGGGTGGCCGACATGGACTTCAAGGCGGCCCCCGCCATTCTTAAGGCACTGAAAAAGCGGGTGGAGCATGGCGTGTTCGGCTACACACTGGTGCCCGACAGCTACTATGAGGCTATCATCAACTGGTTTGCCCGCCGCCACAACTGGCAGATAGACCGCTCATGGATCATCTACACCACAGGCGTGGTGCCGGCCGTGTCGTGTGCCATCAAGGCCCTCACGCTGCCGGGAGAGAAAGTGCTCATACAGACACCCGACTACAACTGCTTCTTCTCAAGCATCAAAAACAATGGTTGCGAGGTGGCCGAAAACGAACTCGTGCGTCGTGGCGACAGCTACGAGGTGGACTTCGAGGACTTCGAACGCCAATGCGCTGACGAGAAAACGACGGTGTTCTTGCTCTGCAACCCTCACAATCCGGCCGGGCGCGTATGGACTAAAGAGGAACTGGAGCGCATGAACGACATCTGCCTGACGCATGGCGTGAGGGTCATCAGCGACGAAATACACTGCGAACTGGTGATGCCGGGCCACCGCTTCACGCCCTTTGCAGCCATCAGCGATGCCTGCCGGGACAACAGCGTGGTGCTCAACTCGCCCACCAAGGCCTTCAACATTGCCGGACTACAGATAGCCAACATCATCTGTGCCGACCCGGCCATGCGCCGGCGCATAGACCGGGCGGTGAACATCAACGAGGTGTGCGACGTGAATCCTTTCGGCGTGGTAGCCCTACAAGCCGCCTACAACGAAAGTGAGGAGTGGCTCGACAGCCTCAACCACTACATTTGGGGCAACTATTTGGCCCTTAAAGAGTTTATTGCCAAAGAGCTGCCCCGTTTGGAGATCGCCAGGCTGGAGGGCACTTACCTTGCCTGGGTGGACATCAAGGCCACCGGACTCACCAGCGATGAAACCTACGAAAAGCTGATGAAAGAAGGGCGGGTATATGTGAACAGCGGCACGATGTATGGCCGCCGAGCCGGAGAAGGATATTTACGCATCAACCTTGCCTGCCCGCGGGCCACGCTGCTGGAGGGAATGAAGCGCATGGGAGGTGTACTGAGACAGTATCTCTCCTGACAAACGACTTTCAGGAATGACACATCACGCAGCAGGCTAATCCACGAGTGCCTTCATGCGCTCGGCATAGAGCGCGAGCGAGGAGAGCCCCATCTGGCGGCGCCACGTGTCAACCAACGACTTATCGAGCAACTTGTAGATGTGCGCTTTGCCGTCTGCACGTTGCTCGATTTGCGTTCCATAGCGTTGAGGCCGGCCTTCAAACATATCAATGCGGTCTTGCATCAATGCCAGATGCTCCAACTCGAGATCGCCACCGGCTGCAGCCACGGCAAAGAGCGGGAAATATTTCTTCATATTCTCCACCGACGAATGCTGAATGACAGTCCACAACACGCGGCAGGCATCGCCCACCCGGCCTCTGCCCACCCATCCGCAAGAGTCCAAGATGGCACAGACCTCACGCTCGTTTTGTGCATCGGCAACGGCCATTTGGCGAAGGAGCCGGGCTGTGAGGGCTGTGTCGGCAGGCGCAGAGGCCATAGCTTTTTGCCACACTGCACGCGGCTCCTGATCGGCCCTGCCTATACGAAGCAAACGGTTGCGCAGCGGAATGTCAAAAAAACGTTCGGCAGCGGCCTTACGCTTATTCACCTCGGCGGCAAACGCCGTCCAGCGGGCATCAGTATGGAGCGAAACAAGGTCTTTGTCTTCCAATCCGCCCTGCCACACCGGGTTCTTCTCCAACACACGGTGGAGCCGGGCAAAAGAGGCATTGCGGTCACCGGCCTTGGATGCCACACAGGCCCCGTTGTACCATTCCCCTTGGTTCAACTGCCGCCGGGCACCGGCCGGGAGACTTGCAAAGGCTTTGTTGGCCTCGGCATAACGCCCGATAAGATAGAGAGAATCCATCGCGTGGATAGCCGCATCCTTATATTTTTCGTCCCGCTTGTCCATTTCGGCAAGCAACAGCCGGATATTGCGCACCACTGCACTGTCGGGCTTCAACAGATTTTCGGCCTTGACAAGATAGTCGTAGGCCTCTTCATAGCGTTTGAGTGCATGACAAGTGGAGCCGAGATGATAGAGCATAGTGGGCTGCTTGAAGTTTGCAAGGCGGGCGGAGGCAAGAAACAGCGTGCGAGCCTGCGGATAGTCTTCGAGTTGCTCGTGGCACATGCCGCCTAAATAGAGCGTGTTGGCAGCAGAGTCGCCCAAGGAGAGGAGACGGTCATAGAGCCGGGCTGCCTCGGGATAGTTGCGGTTGTAGAAATGAGCATAGGCCAACTGGCGGTTGACAAGAAAGTTGGTAGAGTCGCGCCGGTAGTAAGGCATGGCATACCGGATGGCCAAATCGGGCTGGTCTTCCATGTTACAGGCAGCCGCCAGTTCGGCCACCATCTGCCCGTCGAGCGGAAAGCGTTCCACTAATTGGCTGCCCCAAAACGTCGCCGAACCATAGTCTTTCCTGAAATAATAGCAGTAGAACAGCTCACGGAAGGCATCGTGGGTGAGCGAATCCTCACCCACAGCCTTCAGTAGGTCGGCACATCGCTGGTAGTCGGCCCGCTGATAGTAGCAGTCGGCCAACCGCATTTTCACAGCGTTGTCGTCATTCAACTGCCAGGCCTGCCCGTAGAAGCGCATGGCCTCGAACACGTTAAAGGCCTCCATGCAACTGTCGCCCGCGGCTATGAGCTCACGATAATCGGGCGCAGAAGCCCCGACGACAGAACTACCGACAAGGCAACACACAGCCAAAGCCATGCACCTCAGTACATGCAAGCCTGCCATCATCCACCTTCTTGCATCATAAAAAACCTCTGTCTGTCCCACAGACTTTCCCATTTTTGTCTTTTTCATCTCTATTAAAGCTACGTTGCAAAGCTACTAAAAAAATCAATAAAAGTCACTGCATGGGTCTACAAAAACGGCCGGCACCTTATACATTTAACATATCGCCCGCGCTTCGTGATAACAAGAGTATATAGATGACGGAAGAAGATAGAGCCACCTGTTTTGTCAAACCATTTGTCACTTTTCGGGCTCTCAGTTTGCCGTATTTTCGCAGAGCGGATGATTGGACGAAAATACGCAAATTTGAGTGATACTTTTAAACCGCTGATTATCAGTCTTTTGAATTTTCCGAACACTTATTCCGGCCCAAAAATGCACTTGAAAGAGGTCGAATCAGTATGCCAAAGGGCCACAGTTGCAACCTAACTGTGGCCCTTTTGGCTTCCAACTGTGGCCCTTTCGCATGAACAAAGAGCCCAAATGGGAAAATTGAGGTGGCATTTCGGTGCTCAAAGACGGATTTTCCAATCTATTTCAAGCATTTTCATGGAAGTGTTTTTGTAAAGGTTATTAAAGTTTTCACCGACCTTACTCCCTTCAAGTTACAGATGTCTCTCGTACAAAATCCGGTTCCGGCACGATAGACTTTCCACCTTACTCCCTGCACTCCACAATCTTTTCAGGTCCGAAAAACAGCTACATCACAAAAAAATCGTAACTTTGCAGAATTATTATAAGGCAAAACAACTGTAGATATGAGAGCACTGATAGAACGCATCAAGCGCGAAGGGAAATGCTTTGAGGGAGGTATCCTCAAGGTGGACAAGTTTATCAACCATCAAATGGATCCCAATCTGATGAAGCAGATTTCCGTGGAACTGATACGCCGATACGCTTCGACGGAAATCAATAAGATAATCACCGTGGAGGCTTCGGGCATAGCACCGGCCATCATGATGGGGTTCCTGCTTGACCTGCCGGTGGTGTTTGCCAAAAAGAAAAAGCCGTCGACGATGGAGAATATGCTCTCTACGACCGTTTTCTCTTTCACCAAGCAACGTGAATATCATGTGGTGATCAGCAAGGAATACCTGACCAAGGACGACAAGGTGCTGTTTGTGGACGATTTCCTTGCCTACGGCAACGCCGCCAAAGGCATCATCGACCTCTGCCGGCAGGCCGGATGCGAACTGGTGGGCATGGGATTCATCATCGAAAAAGCCTTCCAGCACGGCAGGGAGGCAATAGAAAAGGAGGGTGTGCGCTGCGAGTCACTGGCCATCATCGACTCACTCGACAACTGCGAAATCAAGATCAGAGAGTAAAAGACACCCATATACCAACAAAAGTGCGACCCTATAAGCGGCATATCCAACCGTCTTATAGGGTCGCACTTGGCATCTAAGCCAGTCTATGTGTCTTAAATCAACTGCTCCAATCGATCGAGATCTTCAGGAGTGGTGGCCCAAGAAGTGACAAAACGGCACACCATCTGGGTGTCGCCACGCGGTTCCCAATGGGTGAATATCACATTGCGCTCAAGCTCTTTCACTTTCTCGTTGTCGATGACTACAAACTGCTGGTTGGTGGGCGAATCGATGAAGAGTTCATACCCCTTGTCCTTGAACATCTGCTTCATGCGCTCTGCCATGTCGATGGCATGACGGGAGATGCGCAGGTACAGCCCGTCGGTGAAAAGGGCGTCAAACTGCACTCCCATAAGACGGCCTTTGGCACTGAGTGCGCCATGCTGCTTGATGATGGAGAAGAAGTCGCGCGGAGCGTTGCCATGAGGGAAGACAACCGCCTCGCCACACAGGGCTCCCACCTTGGTGCCGCCGATATAGAACACATCACAGTGGGAGGCGATAAACGGAAGGTCGACATCGCTCTCGTGGGACATCACGCCATAGCCCATGCGGGCACCGTCGATGAAGAGGGGCAACTCGTATTTGCGGCAGGCGGCATAGAGGTCTTCCAGTTCGGCTGCACTGTAAATCGTTCCAAACTCGGTGGGGAAGGTGATATAGACCATGCCGGGCTGTGCCATGTGGATGCGGTTTCCGTTGTTGAGAAACCACTCCATGTAGCAGTCCAACTCGTTGACGGTGATCTTTCCATTGATGCCGGGGATGGCCTCCACCCTGTGTCCGGTATGCTCGATGGCCGCACACTCAAGCACGTTGATGTGCCCCGTATCGGCCGAGACGACCGACTTGTAACTCGGGATGTAGCCGTTGATGACCGTCAGATTGGTCTGCGTGCCGCCATAGAGGAAAAAGATATCGGCATCGGGAGCACAGCAAGCCTCACAGATTTTCTCTTTGGCAGACAGCGTCCATTCATCAAAACCATAGGTGAGACTCTGCTCTCTGTTGGTCTCAGCCAAATGCTGAAGCACCAACGGATGGGCGCCATTGTTGTAATCGCACTCGAAAGAAATCATAGTTATAAGTTTTAAAGTTGGTAATGAGATTGTTCAAGATATGAAGAATGCGGAAGCCAACCGATCGATCAAGGCGCAGAAGACCTACAATGATATGCCGGAAAGGATGATGTCGGAAGCGCCGGAGCGACTCTTGACAAACCTGCCGGCTTCTTCGCCCGCCCGGCGAAGCGCCTCACGGTCGGCACAAAAGCGGTCTATAAGAGCGGCAAAGTCCTCATCGCCGATGATTTCAAAGCCTCCCTTTACTGCCAACAGCCCTTGGGCCTCCTGAAAATGCTTGTTGTTGGGGCCGAACACCACAGGTATGTCCCACACGGCAGCTTCAAGCACATTGTGAATGCCCACGCCGAAGCCGCCACCCACGTATGCCACGCAGCCATAGCGATAGATGGATGACAGCAGACCAAAGCAGTCGATGATGAGCACATCGGCCGTGGCGGCTTCCTCCTCGGTGGTGCGGGTGTAGCGCACCACTTTGCGTCCTTCGCCGATGAGTGCCACAATCTGTCTGAGATGCTCCTCCCCGATGACGTGGGGCGCGATGATGAGTTTCCACTCGGGATGCAGGTTGAAATACTTCAAAAAGATTTCTTCATCGGGAAGCCAAGAAGAGCCGGCGACAAAAACAGGTGATGGGTGATGGGTGGTGGGTGTTAAGTTCTCCGGGGCAGATAATTGGGAGGAAGCTGCGACAGGGGGCGTATCAGACAAGCCGCCCTGTACAAAACGCTCCACAATGGGGAGCTGCTTGCTGGCTTCCTTGATTTGCAGCACCCGGTCGAAGCGCGTGTCACCGCTCACGACAACATTGTCTATACCGATAGAGGACAGCAGACGGCGACTCTCCTCGTTCTGCACAAAAAAACGGGTGAAGCAACGCAACACAGCGGCATATTGGCGGCCATACCATTTGAAGAACACTTGGTCGGGACGGAAGATGCTCGACACGCTGTAGGCCGGCACTTGACGGTGCTTCAAGATGTGAAGATAATTGTACCAAAACTCATATTTGATAAAAAACGCCATCACCGGACGAACCAAGCGCAGGAAACGGATGGCGTTGAGGGGCGTGTCGAGGGGCAGATAGCAGATGATGTCGGCCCCGGAATAGTCCTTGCGCACTTCATAGCCCGACGGAGAAAAAAAGGTGAGGAGTATCTTGTATTCGGGATGTTCCCTGCGAATGCGCTCCATCAACGGACGCCCTTGTTCAAACTCACCGAGCGAGGCGGCATGAAACCATACATAACGGGCTTCCGGCTCCACCTTGCTTCTCAATACATCGAAGGCCCGGCGCTCCCCACGCCACATCTTGCGGACCTTCTTACTGAACAGGCTGGCAACGGCCACGCCCAACAGATAAATGTAAATGATGAGATTGTACATAAGTTTTAGTTTAGAACTTCGATAGCCCTGCGCAGCCGACGGAGCGTCTCTTCCTTGCCCAAGAAAGCCGAAATATCGAACATGCCGGGGCCTTTGCCCTCACCGACGAGTGCCAAGCGGAAGGCATTCATGATGTCGCCGAGCTTGTAGTCCTTGCTTTCCACCCACTGCTTGACTACGGGTTCCTGTCCTTCGATAGAGAAGTCGTCGATGCCTTCGAGCACTTCTGCCAGTTCGGTCATCTGCCGGGCCGAGTAGTCTTTCCACCGCTTCTTGCGCGTTTTCTCGTCATACTCGGTCGGAGCGATGAAAAAGAAAGAACAAAGGGGCCACAGCTCCTTCACAAAATCCACGCGGTCTTTCATCATGGCCACCACTTCCGTAATGCGCTCCATGCTCTCGTCCACCCCATTATTGGCCACAATGGGGGCAAAGAGGCCTGCTATCTCCTCGTTGCTCTTGCGGAGGATGTATTCGTGATTGAACCAGATGCCTTTCTTGAAGTCGAACTTGGCACCGGCCTTGGAGCATTTCGTGATGTCGAATGCCTCGACCAGTTCGTCGAGCGAGAAAATTTCCTGCTCTGTTCCGGGATTCCAGCCAAGCATGGCGAGGAAGTTCACCACCGCCTCGGGAAAGTATCCGCTCTCACGATAGCCCGAACTCACCTCTCCGGTCTTGGGGTCGTGCCACTCCAGCGGGAAGACCGGAAATCCGAGACGGTCGCCGTCGCGCTTGCTGAGTTTGCCCTTGCCCTCAGGTTTGAGCAGCAGGGGAAGATGGGCGAAACGGGGCATCGTGTCTTCCCAGCCGAAAGCCCGGTAGAGAAGCACGTGGAGCGGCGCACTGGGAAGCCACTCTTCGCCGCGAATCACATGGGTAATCTCCATCAGGTGGTCGTCGACGATGTTGGCCAGATGATAGGTAGGCAGTTCGTCGGCACTCTTGTAGAGCACCTTATCGTCCAATATGTCGCTCTTGACGCGCACGTCGCCACGAATCATGTCGTCCACATGCACCTCCTGTCCCGGTTCTATCTTGAAGCGCACGGTAAACTGCTCACCATCGGCCATGAGCCGGTCGACCTCCTCTTTGGGCAGCGTGAGCGAATTGCGCATCTGCATACGGGTACGGGCATCATACTGAAAGTTCTCTATCTCGTTGCGTTTGGCCTCCAGTTCTTCCGGAGTGTCAAAGGCTATGTAGGCTTTTCCACTATCAAGCAACTGCCTGACATATTGCTTATAGATTTCCCGGCGCTCGCTCTGGCGGTAAGGCCCGTGGTCGCCTCCGAAGGAAACACCTTCGTCGAACGGTATACCGAGCCAGCGAAACGACTCAATGATATATTCTTCAGCGCCGGGCACAAAGCGGTGGGAGTCGGTGTCTTCTATTCTGAATACAAATTCGCCGCCGTGCTGACGGGCGAAAAGATAATTGTAAAGGGCGGTACGCACGCCGCCGATATGCAATGCGCCGGTGGGGCTGGGCGCAAAACGCACTCTTACTTTTCTTTCTGCCATGCTCAAGATAATATAGCTATGAAAACATTTTTGTGCAAATTTACATATTTTTTTTGTAGGTTAGGGTATTTTTTTCGTAAATTCGCAGAGTAAACCACATAAAACAGGCATTCATGAACATATTCAAGACATATCCCGAACACTACTGGCGAGATTTCTTCACACGCACGGCACTCATCCTTGTCACCGTAACCATCATCGTGTGGTTCCTGCCCCGCAACGAGGGTCAACAGTTCCGCTACGATGTGGGGAAACCGTGGATGTACGGCTCGTTCATCGCCAAGTTCGACTTTCCCATCTACAAGACCGACGCTGCCATCCGCAACGAGCGCGACTCGCTCATGCGCACCTTCCAACCTTATTATAATTACAACCCTAAGGTGGAGAAAGAGCAGATTGCACGGTTCAAGAACGACTTCAAAGAGGGCATCCCCGGACTGCCCCACACCTATCTGAGTACGGTCGTCGACCGCCTGCACCGACTCTATCAGGCGGGCATCATGAGTACGCCCGAATACAACCGCATCTACAACGACACAACCAACATGCTGCGTGTGGTGAGCGGTAAGACAGCCCAGAGCTTCCCCATCAACTGTATCTACTCCACCATCGGAGCTTACGAACAGTTGTTTCTCGATGAAAAACTGGCACCGCAACGGCAGATACTGCAACGCTGCGACCTCAACAACTACATAGAGCCCAACCTCACCTATGACAAAGAGAAAAGCCAGACCGAACAGAACGACTTGTTGGGCAGCATTCCACTGGCCAGCGGAATGGTGATGAGCGGACAGAAGGTGATAGACCGGGGAGAGATCGTCGACGACTACACCTACAGGGTGCTTAATTCTTTCGAGAAAGAAATGAAGCGGCGCAGTGCCACGGAGGAAGAAATCACCACCACCATCATCGGCCAGACCATCTTCGTCTTCATCCTCGTGATGCTCTTCACCCTCTATCTGAGCCTTTTCCGCAAGGACTATTTCGAGAAGCCCCGTAGCATCACAATGCTCTACTCCATGATTACACTCTTCCCGATACTGGTATCACTGATGATGAAACACAACCTCTTCAGTGTCTACATCATCCCATTTACGATGGTGCCCATCTTCATCCGCGTGTTCATGGACACTCGCACGGCCTTCATCTCCCATGCCACGATGGTGCTGATATGCGCGGCGGCGGTGAAATACCAGTATGAGTTCATCATCGTGCAGCTCGTGGCGGGCCTCGTGGCCATCTACTCATTACGCGAACTGTCGCAGCGGGCGCAACTCTTCAAGACCGCCTTGCTGGTCACGCTGGCCAGTATAGTTGTCTACTATGCACTCCAGCTCATGCAGGAAAACGATTTCTTTGGCTTCGACCGCAGCATGAACATCCACTTCATCGTCAACGGCATCTTCCTGCTGCTGGCCTACCCACTGATGTACCTCATCGAAAAGATGTTCGGTTTCATTTCCAATGTGACGCTCTTCGAACTTTCCAACACCAATAAGGGACTGCTGCGCAATCTGAGCGAGATAGCCCCGGGAACATTCCAACACTCCATCACCGTGGGCAATCTGGCTGCCGAGATAGCCAACAAGATTGGGGCCAACAGTCTGCTGGTGCGCACTGGGGCACTCTACCACGACATCGGAAAGATGACCAACCCCGTCTTCTTCACCGAAAACCAAGTGGGTGTCAATCCGCACGAGCGGATGTCGTACAAGGAGAGTGCACAAATCATCATCAGCCACGTGAACGAGGGCCTGCGGCTGGCCGAAAAGGCGAACCTGCCCAATATCATCAAAGACTTTATCAAGACTCACCACGGCACGGGGTTGGCCAAATTCTTCTATGTGAAATACCAGAACGAGCACCCCAACGAGATCGTCAACAAGGAAGATTTCCAGTATCCCGGCCCCAATCCGTTCACCCGCGAGCAGGCCATTCTCATGATGAGCGACGGTGTGGAGGCGGCTTCGCGCTCGCTTGGCGAGTACACCGAGGAGAGCATCAGCAATCTTGTCAACAAGATGATTGACGGTGAAGTGGCCGACGGAATGTTCACCGAGTGCCCCATCACCTTCCGCGACATATCACAGGCCAAGCAGGTGCTCATCGACAGATTGAAATCTATCTATCACACGCGTGTCCAATATCCCGAACTGAAAAAGGAGGTGAAGCCGGAGGCGCAAGCCGCCGAACAGGAAGAACTGGTGGAAAATTAAACGTGAGGACAGACAACCGGCAGTCTTATCGCCCCCATCATGGCATGGCCGAAAGAATACATCAACGGGCTGAGCTTCGAAAACACAGTTTCTTCGTCTGCCCGTCACCTCCCAACAACGCCTCCGGGCTGCACATACACGTCGATTTGTGCATCAAAATACGCCCAAGAAGTTAACATAACTTAAATACTAATGGTTGCTTTTAGACAAAAAGAACAATATGTGTAACTTTGCGAACAATTTATTATAGGTATTTAAGATGAATAAATTAAAATTTGTTTTGTCAGGCACATTGCTTTCCACCGCAATGGCCGTTAACGCCGGAGGCATCCTTACCAACACCAACCAAAGCGTGTCTTTCCTCCGCAATCCGGCCCGCGACGGCGTGATAGCCATCGACGGTGTATACAGCAACCCGGCCGGTGTAGCCTTTCTGCCCAAGGGCATACACCTTTCTTTCAACAACCAGTCGGCTTTCCAGACCCGCACCATCCGTAGCGGCATCACCATACCGGCACTCCAAGGCACTCCTTTCCACCAACCTTTCAAACTGAATGGGGGCGACGAATATGGCATCAAGGAATTTAAAGGTGAGGCTTCAGCCCCCATCCTGCCCTCCATCCATGCTGCCATCAACTATGACAAATGGGGCTTTCAGGCCGGTTTCGGTCTTGTAGGCGGTGGCGGAAAATGCACCTTCAACCACGGACTGGGTTCTTTCGAGCGACAAATATCGCTCCTGCCTGCCCTCTTGGCGCAAACCAATGCCGACTATCAAAAGAAATACGGCATCGACTTGGGCCTTGGCTCCAACAAACCGGGCTACAGTGTGGAGAGCTATATCCACGGACAGCAGTATGTGTTCGGCTTACAGTTGGGCACCACCTACAAGTTCAACGAGCATCTTTCCGTCTACGGAGGTTTCAGGTTCAACTTCGTTTACAACAAATATGAAGGAAACATCAAGAACATCAGTGTGAACATCGGTGAAACCAACCAAAACCTCTTCGACTATCTCGGCACAAAAGCCAAAGCCCTGAGCGAGCAGGCCGATCTTTACAAGCAGCAGGCCGAAAACTATCAGATGCTGGCCGACCAGGCCAAGGCAGCCGGCAACACAGCTGCAGCAGCCCAATATCAGGCCGGGGCCGACAAGCTGAAGCAGGGCGCAGCCTTGAGTGCAGGCGGTGCACAGACGATGGAGGGCGTGAGAAATCAGGTGGCCGACAAGTATCTCGACTGCACGCAGAAAGGCTGGGCCATCGCTCCCATCATCGGTGTGGACTACCGTTGGAACAAGCTCAACATCGGTGCGCGTCTTGAGTTCACCACCCACTTCAACATACAAAATGACACCAAGCGAGACGACACCGGTCTGTTTGCCGACGGCGTGAACACTCCGGGCGACATGCCGGGCATCTTCACCATCGGCGCACAGTATGACATCCTGCCCCGGCTGCGCGTGATGGCGGGCTACCACTACTTCTTCGACAAGGACGCGCGCATGGACAAGGAGAAGCAGAAACTTCTCGCAGGCAACACGCAGGAGTTCAATACCGGTGCCGAATACGACATCACCAAACGCATACAGGTGAGTGCGGGTATGCAACGCACGAAATACGGGCTCGGCAACGGTGCCTTCCTGAACGACATGAGTTTCGTGGTGAGCAGCTATTCCGTGGGCTTGGGCGTAGGCGCACAGATTTCAAAGAAAGTGAAAGTCAACATCGCCTACTTCTGGACCAACTACGAGACATTCCACAAAAGCTACTCGCAGGACTATACAGCCGCCGGGAAGACCATCAAGGCCGAAAATACCGACGACTTCACCCGTACCAACAAGGTGTTCGGCGTGGGACTGGATGTCAACATCTAATAGTAGGAAAAAAATGGCTCGGGGCGTCCTGCCCATAGCATTTACAGGGGAAAACGAAGGAGTGCCGGAAGCAGGCACTCTTTCCTCCTGCCAAAAACCGGTATCCAAATCAATGCACGGTTTTGTCAAACAAATTATGCTTTTTCAGCCTTCATACGTGCGATATTCTCACCGAACAACTCGTCGGGTTTCAAATACGCGATTTTGAGCAAAATTTTTAAAGTACAGACTATCAGCACTTTGAATCTTATTGACACGATTTGGGGGCTGAAAACAGGCCTGAAATAGGCCAAACAAGCTTGCAAAAGGGCCACAGTTGCGATGCGACTGTGGCCCTTTTGGCTTCCAACTGTGGCCCTTCTGTCGGGCGAAACGGCCCAAATGGAAAATCAAGGTGACTTGAATGCCCCTTCAGAAGCCCCAACACAGTGTTTCAACACCATTTTTTCAACCTATCCGGAGCATTTTCACAGAAGGGTTTTTGTAAACAAAATCACCTGCTTAAAGAGTGATGCGATTGTTATTGCTTCCAATATCGGATGCCATGACACACCTCTCGCCTTCGTCTGACGCCTCAGTGTATCTATCCCGTCTAAAAAGGGTCTACATCATAATAGATTTGCAAAGCACCATATCGCGAGTCTTTCAACATCTGACTTTGGGCAAGTTTGAGGTAGTCACGGACTTTTTTCAGGTCAATTCCAGCCTCTAATTTGATGACTATCTTGCGGATGTGCATCGTCTTGACACGGGCAATGACGGGCTTGTCCGGTCCCAACACCCGAGTGCCGAACCACTGGCGCAGCCGACTTCCGAGTTCTGTAGCGGCCGTCTCCACCACACCGTCGTGACGATGCTTCAGAAAGACATTGACGAGATGGTAGAAAGGGGGGTAGCGGAACATCCTGCGCTCCTCCAACAGGTCAGCGAAGAAGCCCTCATAGTCGTTATGCACCACCTGCCGGATGACCGGCAACTGCGGGCTTCCCGTCTGCAAAATCACCAGTCCGCGCTGCCCTTTGCGTCCTGCCCTGCCACTCACCTGCGCCATCATCATGAAAGCGTGCTCGTATGCACGGAAGTCAGGATAGTTCAACATGGAGTCGGCATTGAGAATGCCCACGACACTCACCTTGTCAAAATCCAGCCCCTTGGAAATCATCTGCGTGCCGATGAGCAGATTGGTGCGGCCGGCCGAGAAGTCATCGATGATGCGCTCGTAGGCGTTCCGTGTGCGGGTAGTGTCGAGATCCATACGGGCCACACGCGCTTCGGGAAAGAGGTCGCGTATCCGGTCTTCTATCTTTTCGGTGCCGTATCCCCGGCCATGGAGCTCGGTCGAACCGCAGTTGGGACACTCCGTGGGCACCGGGTAGGAATAACCGCAATAGTGGCAGGTGAGCAGGTTGAGATTTTTGTGCAGCGTGAGCGACACGTCACAGTTCTTACACTTCGGCACCCAACCACACACACGGCACTCTATCATCGGCGCGAAGCCACGGCGGTTTTGGAAAAGGATGGCCTGCCGACCGCTTTCAAGGGCCGAGCGCACAGCCGTTAGCAAACGGGGGGAAAACGGCCCGGTCATCATCTTGCGCCTCTTCAGGTCTTTGGTGTCTACCACTTCTATTTCGGGCAACTCTATCCCCTTGAAACGGGTGGTGAGTTCCACCAGTCCGTATTTCCCCCTACGGGCATTGTAGTAGCTTTCCATAGAGGGAGTGGCCGTACCGAGGAGCGTCTTGGCCCCATACATCTGTGCCAGCATGATGGCTGCCGAACGGGCATGATAGCGCGGAGCAGGTTCCTGCTGCTTGAAAGAGGTCTCGTGCTCCTCGTCGATGATGACAAGTCCGAGCCGCTTGAACGGCAGAAACACAGCACTGCGGGCACCAAGCACCACATCGTAGGGATTGGCCGAAAGCTGTTTCTGCCATATCTCCACCCGCTCGGCATCACTGTATTTGGAGTGGTAGATGCCCAGCCGGTTGCCGAACACGCGTCGCAGGCGATTCATGATTTGCACCGTGAGGGCTATCTCGGGCAGAAGATAGAGCACCTGCCGGCCATCGGCAAGGGCCTTTTGGATGAGGTGGATGTAGATCTCGGTCTTTCCGCCCGAGGTGACTCCATGCAAGAGCACCACCGGCTTGGCCATCATCTTCAGCAAAATGAGATTGTAAGCTTCCTGCTGTGCCTCATTGAGCGGATGAACATGGTCGAGATGCGGTTCTCCTCCATTGTTCAGCCGCCCCACTTCCAACTCGTAGGTGAAGAGGATGCCACGGTCTATGAGTGCCTTGATGTTGGCCAGCGTACAGTGGGAGGCATTGAGAAGCTCGTCGCGCGTGATGTTGACAATGCCCTCGCGGGGCACGTTGCCTTCCAGACTGTCCCAATGGGAAAGGGCCAGATAGCCTGTGAGCACTTTCTGCTGCCGGGCCGAACGGGCCAACAGCCCCAAGGCGACATGCAGGGCCTGCTCGCTGCGATAGTTCTGTGACAAGCCGACATAGAGCTCCATCTTGGGCTTGTACTTGTCTTGCGACTTCAAACCAGCCGGCATGGCGGCATTGTAGACTTCACCGAGGGGCGACATGTAATAGTCGGCTATCCAGTGCCAAAGCCGAAGTTGCTGGGGAAAAAGCACCGGGGCTTTATCGAGTATCTCTATAACCGGTTTGCTGGCAAACTCCGGTCGGCAGTCGTGCACTGCATCGACTATGCCGATATAACGCTTGCTCTTGCCCAAGGGCACGAGCACCCGCACACCCACAGCCACCCGCCGCTCCATGTCGGGGGGCAGGGAGTAAGTGAAAGTGCCTTCTAAAGGCAGCGGCAATATGACATCGACAAAGTTCATGAGGTACAAAGATAATCAAAAAAAAGCAGACATCGGCAAGCGACTGTCTGCTTTTAATGTATTTTGTCGGTAGGCATTCAAGATAGAAGCGCAATTTCCATCATGGATATTTAGCCCGGTACTTTCATATCCGGTTTTCAAAGCAAAACCTAAAACGAAAAAAGACAGATACACCATGAAGGAGCATCTGCCCGATATGTCTCACTTTGCGCCGGCCTCATGGCTGGCAGAGGAAAATCAGAAGTAATAGGCTAAACCTATCTGCCAGGAGTTGGACTTGCCTTTAATGCCAGTCTTCACCTTGTCGAAGGTGGCTTCAGCAGTTTTTCCGCAGGCGATGTTGTAGTTGGCATTAAGCTGCAAATGGTTAAGAAGCATCAGACCTGCACCAAGATTGACACTGAAATTGGACTCCTTCCATTTCCAGTTGATAGGCTTCTCCGTGTCGTTTCCCACATTGAAACCAAACTGGGGACCGGCAAAGAAATAGAGTTCGGCCGTTTGTCCCAAGCCGAAGCCATAACGAAGATTGACGGGAACGGCAATTTGCTCCTGCTTGACGGTTTCATCAGACACCACAGTCTTGTCATCGGCAAAGGCTGACACCTTGGCAGAACGATAGTCGTAGAGAGCAGAAGCATCAACACCAAGGCCGATGACGGGGAGCGTGAACTTCACCGTGGGGCCGATATAAAATCCGGTACGGTTGGATGCACCCAAAACCTTGCTGTTGAAACTCATATCGGTCACGTTCAAACCGCCTTTCACACCAAACTTAATCTGTGCGCCGGCCTCAGTCGCAAACAGCATCGCTGAGACAACCAAGACTAAAGAAAATAACTTTTTCATAATCTGTTCTCCTTAAATTAAACCTTTACTATTGGAAACAGACATTCCGTGGGCCGGCACGCAACCCTCAGTCAGTCTGCGTAAAATGGCTAATGACGCTCACGACGCACGGTGACACGGGCCGAAGAACTGCCCGAAGAGGAACTGCTCCGGGCACGCCGGTTCTTCACCGTAGCCGTGCCGCCGCTCCGGCGGTTGCGCTTCACGGCCTTGGCGCCTTTTTCCGTGACACCGGCTTTGGCGATAGAATCGAGAGAATCCTTGCGAGCTTGATTGCCCCAAATGTTCTTTTCAAACTCGGCGAGTTCGCGTTCAATGCGCTTCTGCTCCTTGTTCATGGCACTGTCGCTGGAACAATATTGCGCCAATGTGCGGCCGAGCATATTCGTTGTCTTGTAAATCTTGCCCTTATACAGATTGCGAGTGAAATAGTCGTCAATGCTCATCATGGCCGCATTGTTGAGATTGCTCGTCATAATTTGCTGTTTGGCGAGATAAGGGGCGAGGTCGTCATACTTGACCCAGAACAGTGGATACTTCGTGGCACCGTCTCCGAAATCGTCTTCACGCTCCATTATGGGGCAAAGGGCAATCACTTTGGTGTGGAAAGTGGCCGTGGCCTGATCGTAGTAAGAACTTTCCTTGATGTAATAGGACTTCACCTCGCGAGATGGAATATCGCTGTTGTCAAGATGCACACGCCCATTCTCGCGCTCATAGAAGATGTGATAGTTATCAAGAAACTGCAAAGGCTTGATGCGAGCAGAGTCGTTAAAGATTTCATTGCCGTCGAGTCGATACTCGTAGGCATTGATGCCGCCGCGTGAGGGGCCCACCATCATCAACTTGAAGAGGTAGGTGAAAAGGTTCATCTGATTGCCCAACGGCTCTACAGGATAGTAAAGGCCGGCGTTGGCATCCTCGGTGAGGTCGAGCACTCGGTAGATGTCGCGACGCCACACCACATCTTCGGGCATAGGAGCCATCGTGGGAAACTCTATCTGAGCACGGGGAGTGAGGGTGTTTGCATTAGAACGCTGCGCTGCCTGCTGCTCGGCACGGCGCTTCGGAGCCTGGGCAGAAACAGCCTGAACCATGCAGGCAGCCATCAATATGAATAGGATTCGTTTCATTATCTGTTCTGATTTAATTTGCTTATCAATGTCTCGCAATAGGCAAAGACCGAAAGAGAATATCCATCTGTCATTATTTGACCACCACCTCCATTGCTTGTGGCAATTTTCTGGTGATGCCGTCAGGTCCTATGGCCGTCACCTTGGAAATGTAGAAACGGCGGTTGTGCGACAGTTTTCTGAAAGCCTCACGCTGGCTTTGTGAGAATTGTGAACCGTTGCCGGCCATAGGCACAGCATTGCCCATGTTGTCGAAGAAAACAGCTTCAAAGCCCACCACCCGGAACTCGATGTCAAGCAATCCATCGTCGATGGCGGCATGGATGCCTCCGACACCCATCAGGGAGGCCTTGGCCAAGGAACCGCCTTTGAAACGGTCGGTGCCAAGAGCGATATAAGCTGTCGGATCGGGCAGTTTGCGCACCTTAAAAGTATAGCTGCCCATCGTGCGGGACTTTCCCTTGTCGGTGGCCGAGACGGTGAAAGTGACATCGTGACCCACGGCGGCGGGAACTGCCACGTAATGACCGTTGCCGGTAGAGGTGAGCGAACCACCACTCATTGAAACCCGCACGGCATTCTGAGGAATACCCGGCACACTGATACTCATAGGATTCTGATAACCGGCATAGAGCACATTCATCAAGTCGGCAGCTATGGTAGCACCACTCGGGGGCGTGATCACTTCGTATTTCTGTAGGAAGTTGCGACGCAGGATATCTCCGTTGCCATTGCGCATGAGCATATATCCACTGAACGAATGTTCGCCCACACCACCGGCTGTAAAGGCGTAACGCCCGCCACGGGTGTTCACCCTGCTGCCGTTGATATAGATTTCTGGTTGCTGTGTGGTGTCCACAGCGGCCATCACTATGTTGGCGGCAAACTGTTCACCGGGATAGAGTGTCGTTTTTTCAGGAATGACAAAAGCATCCAGCTTGTTGACACGAATATCTTTGAGGTCAATATTCGACACCAGTGTGTGCAGCACCTCCCCTTCGGCCTGCCGCACATCACTCTGCAACTTGGAGAGAAGGGTGACAGCCGCAGCCACGGGCATATTTTCAAACATGTATTCCTGCCAATTCTTGCCCAATGTGTTGCTGTTCCGGGGCACCGTTGTCGACAGGTTACTCTTGATGGTTTGCTGATGACGAGGGTCGGTCACCATTTTCAGGATGCGTTCACGATAGGAGTTGATGGCGTTGAAAAGCCGCTTGCCCTTACCACTTCCGGGAGCCAACATCACGATTGCCGCCGCTTCCAAATCGTCCTTGTTATCTATGTTGCGCACATCACCGTCGTTTCCGTCCGCCTCCTTGACTATCGCCTCTTTCAATTCTTGTGCGAAATTATAGAGCGAGTCACTCATATTCTTCACCTGCGTGGCCTTTTCAAACCACATTTTCACCTTCTGCGGATTGGTTTTCATCTGGTCGGCAAAGTTTCCATATAGCATCTTGTTCTCCGCGGATGAGTTGGCAGTGGTCCGATTCAGACTTTCTTCCACAATGGAGAAGCCGTTGAGCACCTCTGTAGAGATGTTCAACGCCAGCATAGCCATCAAGACGACATACATCAGATTGATCATCTTCTGGCGCGGAGAAACGGGTCTTTTCTTGATTGCCATTATTCTTCTGCGTTAGAGGCGACACCCGGGGCAGCCACTTTCATGTTAACGGTCATAGCCTCTATCATACGGGTGTATATTTTATTGAGTTGCTCTATTTGTCGGGCCATCTTCCGACTCTGTTCGTTTATCTGATCAATGGTTCCGATTTGCTGACTGGCTCCCTTGAGTTGCATCTCATAAACCTTGCTGATGCCTGTAAGGGTACGGTTGAGATTTTCCATTTCCTCGCTGTCACGAGTGAGGCGGCTGCTCTGCTCATTCACTTTCTCAAGTGTTTCTACAAGCTTTTTCAGTTCTTCCACATAACTGTTTTGGGCCGTGGCCATATCGGGGGAAATCTCCTGTTGGGAGGCAAGCCACGCCCCTTGGTTAGATGCAGCTACGGCAACACTTTCCACAGAGTTTGCTCCTTCTGCTCCACTAAAGGCGACAGGTCGACCGGGAGCGGATGCCAAAACAGCATTGGATTCCGAAACATTGTCTCCATGTCCATACGTCACCTTGCCGGTCTCCAAATACTCTTCAGTGACATGGGTGGGAATATCACGGCCATCGGCGGTCTTATCGAAAGGCCGGTCAAAGGCCGAGAGAAAAAACACAAGCACTTCGGTGCCCATTCCGAGGAACAGCCAAAAGTTGGCACCGGGAATGTGGGTCAGTTTACACAGCGTACCGAAGATAACGATAGAGGCTCCCCAGCTATAGGCGTAGTTGAGGAATGTCTGACCGGGAACGCTATCCATCCACTTTTGCAGACGATAGACTATATTGAATTTACTGTACTCTCCCATGATATTTATCTTCTTTTCTTTATCTTTGTTGCTTTTTGCTTAGTGCTCGAAGTGGTTGCCAGACTGCGCACGCAGCGGAATCCCACATACGATCGGGGTTGGTTCTGATATTCCCATGAGCGCCAGGCCGAACGGATATACGACTCAGGATCTTTCCACGAACCGCCACGCACACTCTTTTTCTTCAGACGGTAGGGATCCTCTTTGGCAGCGTTGTATTGCAACTGCGGATTGAGGTCGTTCATCGCATCTACACCGGCTTCAGTAAAAATGGTACTTGTCCACTCCGCTACATTACCGGCCATATCATACAGCCCGTTGCTATTGGCAGAGAAGATACCTACCTTACTCGTTATCAGATTTCCGTCTTTAGTATAGTTTCCGCGGTCAGGCTTGAAGTTGGCATAGAAACAGCCGTCACCATTTTTCACATCTTGATTCTCCCATGGGAACTCAGTACCGTCCTTTCCTCGGGCAGCATACTCCCATTCAGCCTCCGTCGGCAAACGGTAGCGCTGCACAAAACGGGCTTCAGGCCCCAATCCTTTCAACAAATAGTCGGTGCGCCAAGCACAGAAAGCGTTGGCCTGCTCCCATGTAACCCCGACCACAGGATAATCGTTATAAGCAGGATTACTGAAATAGCTGCGCAGATAGACCTCATTATCCGAGTTCTGGAAATCATTCACCCAACATGTGGTATCGGGATAAACGTTAACGATGTAGGTGTTGAGGAAATCCCACGGGCCGGAAAGCGGGCGGTTGATGGTTTCGGTTACGATACGCCCTTCATCATCGATATAGGCCGTATCTTTGGAAATCATCACCACCTCATTGGGATCAACCGTGAGGTCGGTATTCAGATTACGCTCCTCGGGGCGAATCCGATTGCGTCTCAAGGCAGCTTTCGCGTAATCATATATCTCATAGCGGTAGTTCATCTGCCGCCAGTCGATAAGTTTCTCTCCGGTCACAGGATTGGTGGTGTACAAGCTCTCAAATGCACGCAACTCGTCTTCATTAGGCTTGCGTGGCAAAGCCTTCTTCCAGTTAAGATGGGGAGTCACAGGATCACCATTCTTGTCTTCCGTAATCATATAGGTCTCATCGCCTCCATAGGCCGGATCGGCCAATCGGGTGCGGATGATGGAATCTTTCACATAGTTGAGAAACTGCTTGTATTTGGAATTTGTCACCTCTGTTTCATCCATCCAAAAACCGTCTACGGATATATCTTTTACCGGTGTATCCTTGCCCCAAAGCGAGTCTTGGTTGGCAAGTCCCATCTTGAGATAGCCTCTGTTGATTCTTACCATACCATAAGGGGCCGGTTCGTTGAAACTCCTGCCACTGATCCCCACAACCTCTCCACCCCGTCCGGAGACAGAAGCTGACTTAGCACTGAAACATCCGGAAAGGGTCAAAGCGATAAGGCCAAGGCCCAATATCATGATACCTTTTTTCATATTTGGTTTTAATTCCTTTTCATTTATCTATTTTAATATACGGTGCTCATCAATGCACATTCTTTACATTTCCATCTACACACCAAGTTATTCATTCCATCTGAAAGACAGCACACATCCCTAAAGGATTCTGACACTCTTATGCTTGTTCCGTCCTTTCTTCACAAGGTTGATATCATGCTGATAACCGACGAAAAGTTCGTGGCTGCCATTACCGGGGTTGATGGATGAAGTGTACATTTCATAACTATATCCAACAACAAATCCGTGGAAAGTGCCCCCAACCAAAAATGTGACCGAGGTGGAAGGGCTGTAACCGGCACCGATATACATTATTTTCTTATCATTGGTGTAGACCAACCGGGTGGTTATATCTTCTCGCCACGATGTGCCGTCAGTGCGCACGAGCACCGATGGCCTTATTGTTAGAAACGGATTTCTTAATTTTATATTGTATCCGCCTGTCAAATAATAGGTTCGGTCTATTTGCAGTTCGTTGGTAGTACCGAGTTCTATCAAAGGAGCATTGAGATGCTGACCGGCCACTCCCACATACCATGCTCCATGTATATAATGGAGTCCGAAAGCCAGATCGAGCCCGTTGCCCTTTAGTGTTGCTCCGCTCAAAGCCGGATCGTTGCTGTCTCCCACATCCAATTTACTGCCGTCAAAATTTTCGCTTAACAGTCCGACCTGAACACCGGCACTCAAGGTGCCACCAAAGAGGCCATGCTTATAAGCATACTGCAAACTGACACGGGTATGCTTGAAAAGACCTATCTGATCGTTCAAAAATTGAAGCCCCACACCGTGGTATGATTTTAGGAAGTAAAAGGGTCGGTCTACTGCAAAATACATACTCCTGGGATTATGTTCAAAACCAGCCAAATCAAGTGCGTATGCAGCGGTAAAATTAAGTTTGGGCTCCTTGCCGGCTGCAGCAGGATTGTAGGCCGTCTCCATGTCAAAATAGTGACTGAACGACGGATCATATTGGGCTTCCACCTCAATAGAGATGATGCCGGACAAGAACAATATGGTGATAAAGCGTTTAAACACGTTGATATAACGGCCGCTTTAAGAAATTATTGCATAAACGACAAGGCCGCTTCCTTAAGAGAAACGACCTTGTGCGTATTCGAATATCAATATTCGTCTTCGTTGAAGAGGAAATCCTCTTTGGTTGGATAGTCAGGCCAAATGTCTTCGATACTCTCATAGACATCACCTTCATCTTCTATCTCCTGCAAATTCTCCAGAACTTCCAGAGGTGCACCCGAACGAGTAGCATAGTCTATCAACTCGTCTTTAGTTGCAGGCCATGGTGCATCTTCCAGCTTTGAAGCCAATTCCAGTGTCCAATACATAGTCTTAAAGTTTACTCATTTTAGTGGGCGCAAAGGTAATAAAATAAATCCTATCTGCAAGTTTTTTGATGATTATTTTAAATATTGTAACATCAATAAAACTTAAAAATGACAGCTATATTAAAAATTTACAAGATAATGCTGCTTAAACCGTGTATGGTCAAAGAAGACAATACCACAATAATAGAGATCGAAAGTTATCCCAGTGCGCATATCCCGCTTCACCTTCTTCCAAAAATTCCGCGCCATTCTGCTCTTCATAATCCCTTCTATGATCAAAACCGTGTCTTCATTCGCAGCACTCGCCACCTCTTCAAAAAGTGCATCGCTATGGTTTGAATAAGCCATCCGCACTAACGGCAAACCCGTATATGTACCGAGAATATCTTTTGCGTCTGAGGCATCGGAAGTGGAAGCCAAAGAAATGATTTCTGTATTTCGACAACCTCTCTTTAAATATTTCTCGTAGATCCCCGAAAAATCTCGAGTTCCATCCTCCTTGATTTTCTTATCAACAATCAAAATCTCTCTTTCTCCACAAAATATCCTATTACTATAAAAGGAGAAAACAACTCTCGGCTGGAGATAATTAGCTAACCGAAAATAAAGGCGTCCCATCTTATTGGCCAATTTGCCGGCATATCCCATTTCCTGCTCTAACTCCGCAAAAGCATAATATGGATAATGCTCATTGACAACGTAGCGGATAAAACGATACGCCCACGGCGATTGGACTCCAAAGCCACGGGAGTGTCTTATGCGCCGCATCCAAACAACAACTGTCTTAATGTGATATCTCATATTGCATTTGCAAAGGTACAAAAAGAAGCGGAAAATCAGACAGCCATCTGATGAAAGTCAACACACAAATACCTGTTATCAAGTTTTTCCCGTTTTTCCTGTCATGCC
>ERZ825324.1002-NODE-1002-length-36401-cov-4.199252_pt1 | contig 36401 bp, 33 predicted proteins | sample MGYA00519859_ERZ825324 | MGnify/ENA primary metagenome ERZ825324 (study PRJEB31778, sample SAMEA3449198) | human gut metagenome | biome: human gut; feature: human-associated habitat; material: faeces | place: United Kingdom | collected 2010/2012 ...
CCCTGATGTAGCAAATATATTCAGTGCACTTCATGTACTGTTTAACATGGAATGGGCATATGGACTACGACCTACTATGAAAGATGGAGAAGTATGCTTCAAATTTGAAGAGCGGCTCCCAAGTGCCGGTCCCCGTCCACAGGAAGACCTTGATAACTTCCGAAAGATGGTTGAGTATTGGGCACGCTTTCGAGACAAGCTTGAAGATGAAGAAATATCAGAAACGGAATATTACCTCAAAGAGATAAAATACCCAATGAACCCAACAGACCCGAATAAAGAATATACTGTATCGCTAAATCTTGATGATGACGACCAGCTACTGGTTGAAAAAATGAATGAGGATGATGATGCAGAAGAAACCGCTGAATTATTAAAAGACTTGTTTCCGGATTTCTCTTATGTGAAGAGGAAAAGGAAACCAAAGAATAAACAATGTGATTTAGATTAAATTATTTATCCAAATATTTATAATACTACTATACACAATAAAAGAAAGGGGAAATGCATATGCCAGAACATAAAATCATTGAACAAAACAACACACAACTTTCAAACCAAATGACTCAATTTGAAGAACTGCTCATTTCAATGGGATTACCATCTGAAAACATAATAGCATCGATTGAAGAGCGAGAAAACATTATGAGTATGTTACCTTCATTAATACAAAAATTACCCTCCGAGCAGAAACGCAACGCTACATATTTATCTCGGTTTGTTGCAGGCTCTGCAATCGGATTATTTGATGCTGCACTAAATTATGTATGGGATGAAGTGGTAGTCAATCTTAGACGTAAAATAACATATTATGGTATCGATATCTTTTTCGACAATGCTGTTGGTGCTAAGGTAAGAGACCAATATAAATCTGAAGAAGACTTAGCTGGAATCAAAGATAAAACAATGCTAGAAACATGTAAAAAACTAGAATGGATTTCTGATATTGTATATAGAAAATTATGTCATATACTTGATATGAGAAATCAAATAGGAGCTTCCCATCCTAACACATATACTATAAATTCTTACGAACTCCTTGGATGGCTTCAAACTTGTGTTACCGAAGTAATAAACGATAAACCCTCTCCATCTGCAATACAAGTAAGAACTTTAATTGAAAATATTAAAATTAATACAGAACCATTGGACTTAACTACTATACACTCGTTTGAATCTGCGGTAAAAGAACTTTCATCTAGTATGGCTTCCAATCTTTTAACTTCTCTTTTTGGACTATATATTTCTAATTCAACAAGTAATGAAGTGCGAAATAATATACTGTCTCTTTCAAAAATTATTTGGAAATATTGCAAGTCAGAAACAAAATATGACCTAGGTGAAAAGAAAGAGCTATATCGTGTTAATCTTGATAAAGCAAAAGAGGACTTAGCCTACACTTTTTTCGAAAAATGCGATGGTTTGTCTTATCTGTCGCTCACAGAACGCAGTTTACAATTAAGTACTTTGTGCGACGATTTACTTAACGCACACAATAGTTGGGATAATTTTTATCATGAACCGCCGATTGCTAAGGATATTATGAAATATATTAAAACATCAAATGACATCCCAACAGAGCGCACTGAAAAACTTATTCGAACATTTACTGAATGTAGAATTGGTCGTGAAGTAACATATTGTCATGGTGTTTCTCAAGGTGCATTATCAACTTATAATGATTTTTTTAAATTACTTTCAAAGGAGCACATTCTTATACTGCTAACAATATTAAAAGATGAATTCGATTCCATTTACAATGGTGCAGGAATTAGAGCTCAAAACGCAAGGGAGCTTATTTTATGTGTCAAATCACCAATCTTAGGTGATCGCATTAATGAAATACTTGATTTTATGTTAAACTTTTCAGACCGAAAAATCTTAAATAAAGTATATAAAGACCAATCATTTAAGGAATTGTGTAATGGAATACTCGATATTTACCCATAGAATCACTTTCTGTCTATTTCACACTTTTATTGTCATTTGATTGTCACGCAACCAAAAACGAGCCAAGAAACGCCTTAAATTCAGCATTTCTTGACTCGTGTACTGTTCCGGGGCACACCCCATTATTCTCAAAGGGCAAAATCCAGTATCCTGTCATCTTGCACCACCGCTGCTGCCCATCCTACTGTAAAACTCTACTGCAACCCACCCGATATTACAGCGTAATATCGCAGTTGCATGTCACAGTGACAATCTATATAACATCCACCCCAACATCGTCAAAACATCATTCCACAGCATCATAACGGTAAATCCTTAAACATGAGTACTGGAAAGCAAAAATCCCCGCATTTTAGCGGAGATTGAGCAGACTTTATAGAAATAGATGTGCACATTTAAAAATCAAGACTTTTTGTATCGGCTAGGACATTCCTTCTGGACTCGGGGTGACCATGGAAGAAGATCATCAATAAATTTGAAAATCTTTGACATCCATGTGTTGAGGAATCTCCGTAAGCAGCAGATTAAAATATTCAAAAGTATTTATCATATTTGCTTTTGCTGTTTCAACCAGGCTGTACAGGATCGCACTTGCTTTTGCACCGTTGGAGGACTCGATCATTATGAAGTTCTTACGACCAATGGTAAAAGGCCGGATTGCCTGTCGGCATAATTGTTATCCATCGGGACATTGCCGTCAGATAAAAATACACGAAGATAATCTTCCTGATTTATGCTGTAAGCGAGAGCTTTTCCGATTGTGCTGTTGTGAGTTACCTGTGAGTACTTCTGTTTTGCCCATGCGAAATAAGCATCCACTTTTTCAGAAAGAACAAGCTGACGCTGTTTTTTACGTTCTGTAGCAGAGAAATCATCAAAGGTATTGTCGATGTGCATGATTTCCGTGATCAAGCTGTATGCTTCCTGAGCAATCGACCCTTTGGAGGCGTCCTGACCGACAGATTTTATGAATTCCGCAAAAGGTCTTCTGGCATGGACCTTATTCCAGTTCTCGAATAAGGTTCATGCAAGGCGTGATTTTGCGGATGCTGTTAAGGCTGCAGATAAAAAAAGATCCATCGTCTGTAAGACAATCGGTTGCATACCAGGCTTTGCAGAAGATCGCCGAGTTTTATAATGCTGATACCGAGTTAAAAGGACTCTCATCAAAGGAACGTCTTCAAAAACGGCAGGAAGTGATCAAGCCGATGGTTGAAGAATTCTTTGCGTGGGTAAAACAGCAGGTAAGCGATTGTACAGTACCTCCAAAATCAAAACCAGGACAGGGACTTAATTTCGTAATCAATCAGGAAAAATACTTACGGATATTTCCGAAGATGGCAATATGCCTATCGACAATTCAGCTTCGGAGAGAGCTATACGAACCTTTTGTTTGGACAAGAAAAACTGGATGTTCCACAATACTGCAAAAGGAGCGTCTTCCAGTGCAATGGTATATAGTATTTCTGAAACCGCAAAGCTGAATCAGCTGCGACCGTATTATTACTTTAAATATATCCTTACAGAGTTGCCGAAACTCTGTGATGAAAGAGGAAATATAGATCCTATAAAATTGGATTATCTCATGCCATGGTCAGATAGCCTTCCGGATAAATGCCGGAAACCACTCCGCTCATAATAGGCGGCGTTGATTTTAACGACCTGCGTATGATTTGACGTTTACGGAACTAGGTATGGTTAAGTTAACTTAATATTGATATATCTTATACAAGTTGTCAGGTATGATAGTACTAAAGGAGGGACGAGATAATTGTCGGATAGTGATAGTATAATGAATTCTATAATAACAGGAATAATATCAAGTGTTCTAGTTTCTATTTTTTTCATGAATATCCAAAATAAAATACAGAGTTATAGAGATTTGTACGATTGTTTACATCATTATTGGTATTTTAACCGATATTTAAAGGAAAATCCAGAAAATAAAATATACAATTTGAATAAAGCAAAGAGGGATTTTTTTATAGAATATGATAGACTTGGTCATTTTCTTACAATTAAGTTGGAGAATGAGTTCCAAAATATTGGGGAAAGTTTATTTATACATATGGTGGAGTTTGGAAAGAAGGGAATTGAAAATGATGAGAACATAAGAGAATATTGTAGTATTTGTAAACGTGTAATGGAACAATGTAATGAATACAAGAGAAAGATTTGGATAACTAGTTTAAAAGATATTGGAAAGTTTATAGCAAATATTGCAATAAGCGGTCTAAAGTGTTTTTGGGATAAGTTGAGAGACGTGAAAAAATTGAGAGAATTAAGAAAAATGAAAGATTCTAGTATTGAACAAAAAAAGGAACAATATGTAGACGTTGCAAATAGGATTAAAGAAGTGATTGATGCGGTAGGTTTTATTGAGGGGGAAGGTGGATTTATACTAGCAAAGAAATGGTTGATGAATAACGAGAAGTTAAGTTTTATAGGAGGGGTTAAGGAAGTGATTTTTGATATAATTGATGCTATCTACAAAGCTTGTCCATTTATGTATTCAACTATTTTAGGTGTAATAATTGCATTATGGACTAAAAGAGAGTCTTTCCCTTGGGAAAAGTTTTTGATTATTTTAATAATAATGTTTCTGTTTGAAATAGCAATTGAATGGATAAAAAAGGGGAAAAGTGAAAAGTATAGTTATAGAATTTTGAGTGAAATGACATATGAAGAATATGTGACATTAATTAAAATTGATGAAAAAAAACAGAAACCAGAACCAAATACACGGGGTACCAGGTACGATTAAATTTTCACCTACGTTTGTTCCTGTGTTTTTGGGAATGGGTTATAATCCTGTTGTGAGTATCTTATACATTTTTATGCCTATTGTTGTTGTATTAGGTTTTAGTGTGTATTTGGATGGAATGTATTTGATTCCTTCAGGAAGAAGACATCAGAGTTCATTTGCAGTTATAGCAGGATCTGGTACTAATTTGTGTCTGCTGATTAAGCTGCAATACAATAATGTTTAAGTTAGTTATGTTGTAATTTAGGAAAACATCCGTTATACTGAATACATGAGTGTAATGGGTGTTTTCTTAAATTACGATAATCGAGGTGATAGAATGCCGTTGACAAAGATAGAAGCAGAAAATTTTACTGTATTTGAAAATGTTACTATACCATTCAGCCCGGGACTAAATGTCTTAGTGGGAGAAAATGGAATGGGTAAAACTCATATTATGAAACTGGCTTATGCAGCATGTCAGGCATCGAAACATGATGTGTCATTTCCTCAGAAGGCAACGATGCTTTTTCGTCCTGATCAGTCAAGTATCGGAAGGCTGGTAAACAGAAATAAAAATGGTAATAATACAGCAAAGGTTTTTGTGGAATCTGATACAGCAAAGATTGGAATGGTGTTTTCCACTAAGACAAAAAAATGGGATGCCGAGATTAAGACTGGTGAAAAATGGGAAAAACAGATGTCGGACCTTACAAGTGTATTTATTCCAGCAAAAGAAATTTTGTCAAATGCTTGGAATCTGGATGCAGCAGTGAAAATGGGAAATGTTGAATTTGATGATACTTATCTGGATATTATTGCAGCTGCAAAGATTGATATTTCTAGGGGAGTGGATTCTACCGCAAGAAAAAAATATTTGGATATTTTACAAAAAATCAGTTCAGGTAAAGTCACATTACATGATGACAGATTTTATTTGAAACCGGGTACGCAAGCAAAATTAGAATTCAATCTGGTTGCAGAAGGATTACGAAAAATAGCACTGTTATGGCAGCTAATTAAGAATGGAACACTAGAAAAGGGCTCTGTGTTATTCTGGGACGAACCGGAAGCTAATATTAATCCGAAGTATATTCCGGTATTGGCTGAATTGTTGATTATGCTGGAAAGTGAGGGAGTGCAGATTTTTGTATCTACTCATGATTATTTCTTATCTAAGTATATCGAAGTTAAAAGAAGTAAGGAAAGTAATGTTCGATACATTTCTCTATATAAAGACTCTGGAGAAAAAGTACGATGTGAGACAGCGACAGAATTTGAACTTTTGGAACATAATGCAATAATGGATACTTTTAGACAGCTTTATAGAGAAGAAATTGGAGTGGTACTAAAGTGAAAGTCATAACGGAATCGGAGATGAATTTTGGAAAATTCGATGAAATAAATTTATTTCATATTGAAGACTCTAAAATTTATAAAGACCTTGGTTCAGGAATAAAAACGGTTGAGTTTATTCTGAAGTATGATGAGAAGAGTATAGTTTTTCTGGAAGCAAAGAAAAGCTGTCCCAATGCTGACAATCGTTATGAATCAGCGGAAAAGGAACGGAAATTTGAAGAATATTACTCGTCTATAACTGAGAAGTTTATTGAATCGTTACAGATTTATTTAGCTATGATTTTGGATAAATTTAAGAACACTGAGGAAGTAGGTGATAAACTGAGAACAGTGAGTAGTATGAAAGACATACAATTGAAATTTATTCTTGTTATTAAAAATGCAGAAGACATTACATGGCTTGCAGGACCATCAGCAGAATTGAAAGCGAGATTACTTGAGATTCGAAAAATTTGGGGAATTGAAATTGCTGTATTAAACGAGAAGCTTGCCGGTGAATATAAATTGATTTGTAAACCTCATAATGAATAACAGAAAATAGTGAAAAACACTAGGCAATGCCATTAAGTTAACTGTTCGATAAAATGTTCTATTCATTTGAAAGTACCACAGCCAGGGCATTGAAGCAAGGGGAACCAGGTACAATTAAATTTTAATAAACAAATTAGTTCGGATATGCGGAGAGACGGCAAAGAGTGGTTTCTTCGCATATTTCAAGTTATGCGAAAAGCCTGACATTATGTCAGGTTTTTTGTGATAAGCCTGGTTCATTATAAAAATCTAAGATTTTTGTCTTGACAACTGAGCCACTATAGAACTTGCTGAACGTACTGGTATTAATTAGGCAGATATCAGCAAGCGTGATTATATGACCATATGAATAAGTAATATAAATTGTATTTTTTACATGAATCCGTTATACTATATCCATAGTATAGCGGATTATTTTTGGAGGCTATTATGGTAGATGCTATGAAGTTGCCAGTTGGAATTGATGATTTCAGGAAACTGCGAGAATCGGATTTTTATTATGTAGATAAGACAAAGCTTATAGAACAGCTTTTACAAAGCTGGAGTGAGGTGACTCTTTTTACACGTCCACGTCGCTTTGGAAAGACTCTTAATATGAGTATGCTTAAAAGCTTTTTTGAGATAGGTACCGATAAGTCTTTGTTTGATGGTTTATATATTTCAAAGAACAAAGAGTTATGTGATGAGTATATGGGAAAGTATCCGGTTATATTTCTTTCACTAAAGGGTGTGGAAGGTTTAGATTTTTCGTCAGCAAGGAGAATGTTATGCACTATCATAGAGTGCGAAATAAATAGACACTATTATTTAAAAACAAGTGATGCATTGACGGAGGAGGATAGGGCTCAATTTGCGAAGATGCTTCAGGGCAATGATAGCAATATAGAAGACAGTATACGAATGCTTTCACAGCTTTTGTATAAGCACTATAGACAGAAGACAGTTATACTTATAGATGAATATGACGTTCCACTGGATAAAGCTTTCCAGAATGGCTATTACAAAGAGATGGTTTCTCTTATAAGAGGTATTTTTGGACAGGCACTTAAGACGAATGAGTTTTTACAGTTTGCGGTGCTTACAGGATGTCTGAGAGTGTCAAAAGAGAGCAGTTTTACCGGTCTTAATAATTTTGAAATAAATTCCATCGTTGATATAGACCATGATGAGCAGTTTGGATTTACTGATAATGAAGTTAAGAAGCTGTTATCTGATTACGACAGGGCAGAACGTTATCCTGATGTCAGGGAGTGGTATGATGGCTATCATTTTGGCAATGCAGACATATATTGTCCATGGGATGTAATAAACTTTGCTAAAAAACTTGTCGCAGACAAGAATGCAAGACCAAGTGCGTTCTGGATCAATAGCAGTGGCAATGACATGGTAAAGAGATTTGTGGATAAAGCAGATCAGACTACGAGAGATGAAATAGAAAAGCTTGTAGCAGGTGGTATAGTAGAAAAACGGCTTCGTCTTGATCTTACATATGATGAAATCGATAGTACAATAGATAATCTGTGGAGTGTGCTTTTTACAACCGGTTATCTCACTAAGATAGGTGAAGTTAAAATGCCTGATAGTGAAAGCTATGCATATAAGCTTGTTATTCCCAATAAGGAAGTACGTGAGGTTTTTATCCTCCAGATCCAGGAATGGTTTAAATCTGTTGTCACAAACGATAATGACAATATGAAGCTGTTATCGAAGGCTATTCTTGATAAAGATGAACAGCGGATCCAAAGACAGTTAAATATTGTTATGGGACGCATGATAAGCGTACTTGATACAAAGGCTTCGGATAATATGAAAGAGAATTTTTATCATGGTCTGCTTCTTGGACTTTTGAGAGGAAGTAACCCGGACTGGCTTATCAAATCAAACCGCGAGTCTGGTGATGGTTTTAGCGACATCCTGATCAGGCCGGAAGATCCTGATGAGGGCATTGTCATCAAGGTAAAGTACGCTAAGGAGATTAAGGGGCTGGCTGTGGCCTGTGAGGCTGCAATGACACAGATCAAAGATAAGCGGTATTATGAAGCTCTAAGAGATGAGGGAAGATGTAATATTTTGGCTTATGGCATTTCGTTTAGCAGAAAACGATGTAAGGTGATTGGGGAAAAAATATAATTATTCACAAAAAAAAACAAAACCCCCCTCTCTTTTTGTAAAAAAATATGTTATTATGTCATTAGCGGATAATTGCTATGCGGAATAATCACTAGCACAGCATTGATTTATGATTTATAATTAGGAGGATTTTTACAATGCAGAGATTTACATTACCAAGAGATTTATATCATGGAAAGGGTGCACTTGAGGCACTTAAGAGTTTTGAAGGAAAGAAAGCTATTATCTGTGTAGGCGGTGGATCTATGAAGCGTTTTGGTTTCCTGGATAAAGCAGAGGCCTATCTGAAAGAAGCAGGTATGGAGGTTAAGCTGTTTGAGGGAATTGAGCCAGATCCTTCTGTTGATACTGTCATGAAAGGTGCGGCAGTGATGGAAGAATTTAAGCCGGACTGGATCGTGGCTATCGGTGGAGGCTCACCTATAGATGCTGCAAAGGCTATGTGGATCAAATACGAATATCCTGATATCACATTTGAAGATATGTGTAAGGTATTTGGTATTCCGAAGCTTAGAAAGAAAGCCCATTTCTGTGCGATTTCTTCTACGTCAGGTACAGCTACAGAGGTTACAGCGTTTTCTATCATTACAGATTATGATAAGGGAATCAAATATCCTATAGCTGATTTTGAAATTACGCCGGATGTGGCAATTGTAGATCCAGAGCTTGCGGAGACTATGCCTAAGAAGCTTGTAGCACACACAGGCATGGATGCCATGACTCATGCAATTGAGGCTTATGTATCTACGGCAAACAGTGATTTTACAGATCCGCTTGCACTGCATGCAATAGAGATGATACAAAATGATCTCATAGATTCATACAATGGTGACATGGATAAACGTGATGCGATGCATAATGCGCAGTGCCTTGCAGGAATGGCATTTTCGAATGCACTTCTTGGAATCGTACATTCTATGGCACACAAAACAGGAGCTGCTTTTGCTGATTATGGAGCACACATCATCCATGGAGCAGCCAATGCTATGTATCTTCCAAAGGTTATTGCTTATAACGCAAAGGATGAGACTGCAAAAGAGCGTTATGGAGTCATTGCTGATTTTATGAAACTTGGTGGAGATACTCTTGATGAAAAAGTCGATCTGCTCATCAAATATCTGCGCAGTATGAACGATGCACTTAACATCCCTCATTGTATCAAGAATTATGGAGCAGACAGTTATCCGACAGAGGAGGGCTTTGTGCCTGAAGATGTATTCCTTGAAAGACTTCCTGAAATAGCAGCTAATGCTATACTTGATGCATGTACAGGCTCAAATCCACGCCAGCCTGATCAGGAAGAGATGGAAAAACTTCTTAAGTGCTGCTATTATGATACAGAGGTAGATTTCTAGAAATCAGATATATTATTTAATACTTGTCACACAGAGGTGTGAATGATAACTATGGTTTACAGACATAGCCTATCCTGTTGAGCAGACAGGATAGGCATTTTTTAAAATGAGGAGGAGTATAAACTTAAAAAAAAACGGTAAGAATTATTTTTCGGCTATCACCGGATGTCTGGCAGTATTTGCTTTTATACTGCTGTGTCTGGTCATACCGGATAAAAATGCGGCTGCAGCAGGCAAAACAGGACTTTACCATGAGGGAAATGTCTGGAATTATTACGAGAACGGAGAAATTGCAAGTGATGTAACAACGCTTGTGAAATACAACGGAAGCTGGTGGTATGTAAACCAGGGACGCATAGACTTTAGCGCCACAACACTTTGCAAATACAACGGAAGCTGGTGGTATGTAAACCAGGGGCGAGTAGATTTTAGTGCCACAACACTTTGCAAATACAACGGAAGCTGGTGGTACGTAAACCAGGGGCGAGTAGATTTTAGTGCCAAAACACTTTGCAAATACAACGGAAACTGGTTTTATGTATCAGGCGGCAGGGTTAATTTTTCCGACACAACAGTGGTAAAATACAACGGAAACTGGTGGTATGTCCATTCAGGCTGTGTTGATTTTGGCGCCAGAACACTGTGCAGATATAATGGTTTATGGTGGTACATATCAGGTGGAAGGATCGATTTTTCTGATACGACTGTAATTAAGTACAACGGAGTATGGTGGTATGTAAAAGGCGGTTATGTAGATTTCAATGCAAGAACATTGTGCAAGTATAATGGTACATGGTGGTTTATTAAAGATGGAAGGATTAATTTTGACACAAGAACATTGGTTAAATACGGAGCAAACTGGTTTTGCGTGAACAATGGTAGTGTTGATTGGGGATACAGTGGAAACTGCGGTTATAAAGGCTATACATATTCGATCAATAATGGAATCGTTGACTTTGGCAGGGGGGTGTCAAAAAGTAATGACTGGGTTTCGGGGCTTGACGTGGCGAAAAATAATGACAAGCTTATCATTGTGGCAGCAGAAGGCATAACTTCGGTTGATGCTGACGTTTCAATGCATCAGCGTGATGAGGATGGAAACTGGTATGAAATGTTTTCAATCAGCGGACATGTCGGATACAATGGAATCGTGAAATCACATGAAGGTGACGGAAAGACACCGACAGGTGCATACAAATTTATAAATGCATTTGGAAATCTGCCGGATCCCGGATGCAGATTAAAATATATCCATTGTGATAGCAGCTATGACTGGGTTGATGATTCTGACTCGGTTTACTATAATAAGCTTGTGTCTTCAAGATACGTGAGGAAGGACTGGTCATCTGCGGAGAACATAAGCTCGATAGGGGACAGATATAATTATGTGCTTGCACTGGACTATAATAAAGAATGTATTCCGGGAGCCGGCTCGGCTATATTTTTACATTGTGGCACAAAGAAAACGTCCGGATGTGTGGCTATTCCTGACAAATATATGCGCTGGGTCATTCAAAGTGTGGATGAGAATAGTACTATCGTAATAGATTCAAAAAATAAAATCTGCAACTATTAAAATAATTTGTATATAGAGTTGCAAAGGGGATATATTATATGTTACTATAAGACTACATGAGTAGTAACGATTCATTTGCCACATGGCAAATGGTCTCATAGATTTTGAATTTACGCCTCCACATGGTTATTTTCAAAAGCTATATGCTCATGTAACAGAAAAGTCCTTGGCTTTTGCCGGGGCTTTTTTGCGTAATACAGGCTATTAAAATTATGAAAAGTATTATATAATAATAAAAAATTATTTATGGAGGAAAATAAAATGAATATAGAAGAACTGGTAGAGATAAGCGAATGTCCGCATTGTGGAGGCGGCGCAATTCTTGAGGAAGAATGTGGATGCTCATACTATGTAATGTGTCTTGAGTGTGGATGCCATTCGGTAAACATTGATTTCAAGTCGGAGGACGAAAGGCTTGAGGCTGCAAGACGCACAGCAGAGCTTTGGAATTGTGGTAAAGTTATTTCAAGTGAACCGGGTGAATGATCAAAAATTATGTACTCTCATAATTCTTAATTTAGAAGATTCTGAGAGTAAATAATGTAAAAAGGGAGGATATATGGCGGATAAAATAGTAAAAGGCTATTGGGACTGCCCATATTGCAGCAGCAGGGAAATTGATGGACTTGTGGATTTCTGTCCGAATTGCGGAGTCCATAAACCAAAAGATGTTAAATACTATTTAAAGGGAAATGTTACGACCAATACGACATATTCGAAAAGCCAGGTTCCGGATTCGGATGTTTTGTCAGAAAAAGAGCTTGAGAAAGCCGGGATATCCAAAGAAGAATGTGATGGAAAACATAAGGAATGGGTATGTGATTTTTGTGGAAGCTTAAATAACTGGGCTGATAATGTGTGCAGTTCATGTGGTTCACAAAAGGATGAGTCAGATACATTGTATGGTGGTGAAAAAAAGTCCGGGGAAGAACCGGCAGAGCAGCAGCACACGGAAAGCAACCCGGATAAAGAACCGCTTTCAGTGTGGGATAAGATAAAAAGATCCTTTGTGAAAAATCGTAAAGCAGCTGCCATAGTGACTGTGATCATAGCGGTTTTATCAGTTATGTTTTTCCCGTACAAAAAAGTAGTTACAGTAAAAAGTTTTGCATGGGAGAGGAATATATCCCTCGAAGAGTACAAGACTGTGCAGGAATCGGACTGGAATGTCCCCGAAGGAGGCAGGGTATATGATGAAAAGACCGAGATAAAATCGTATGTCTCGGTGGTGGATCATTATGAAACTGTCTGGGAGACGAAGACACGCGAGGTTTTTGACCACAATGAGACATCGACTACTTACAGTGACAATGGAAACGGAACGTTTACAGAGCATACGACCACAACTCCAGTATACAGGACAGAGACATATCAGGAAAGCCATGAGGAACCTGTTTACAGACAGGATCCGGTTTATGCCACAAAATACTATTACGACATAGATAAATGGGTTGATACCGGAAATGACTATCCGTCAAGCGGTAAAGATCACAAACCATACTGGAATGAGGACTATAAGCCTATGGCTGATAATATCAGAGATACGGACAGGAGCGAGACATATACTGTTAAGCTTGATAACGGTAAGACGCAGGAAAAGTCATATTCTGAGTGGAAAAACATGAAAATTGGTGATACAAAGGAACAGACAACATGTCTGGTGGGAATCGTATACAGTGAAAAGGATTTAGGAAAATAATATGAAGACATTAATAGTTGTTGATATGCAGAATGATTTTATAGACGGAGCACTTGGGACAAAAGAGGCACAGGCAATAGTTAAAAATGTAGCAGCAAAGATCAGGGAGTATCAGGCAGAGGGAAACGAGATAATCTTTACCAGAGATACTCATGGGGAGGATTATCTTGATACACCGGAAGGAAAGAAGTTGCCTGTAAAGCATTGCATAAAGGGCACAAAAGGCTGGGAGATAGCGGATGGTCTTTATGTGGACGGCGCTGATTGTATTGACAAACCAAATTTTGGATGGCCACATTGGAACGAGAGATCGTTTGAAGAAATAGAACTTGTCGGACTTTGTACAGATATATGTGTTGTTTCAAACGCCCTTATATTAAAGGCACAGTTCCCGGATGTGCCGGTTACTGTGGATGCTGCGTGTTGCGCAGGCGTTACACCGGAGAGCCATGAGGCGGCGCTTGTTACAATGAATATGTGCCAGATTGATATAAAGGAATGATTATATAACGCTTGTAATCTTATTATACATAATGATTATAGGCGTTTTTTATATGAGACTTGACAAAAAAGTTATAAAAAGTTATAAATAGTTATAAAAGAACAAAAAAGTTATAAAAAGTTATAAAAGTGGGGCAAATATGACAAAAAATCCTTTTTCACTATCGTTCGGGAAAGAACCTATAAGTCTGATAAACAGAAGTATGCAGACAGCAGAGATTATTGAGACATTTGAAGATGAAAACCCGGCTTATCAGGTCTGCATGATAACCGGTGTCAGAGGTTCTGGAAAAACAGTAATGCTTACGGAAATAACAAAAAAAATAAGATCTGATGATGACTGGATAGTCATGGATTTAAGCCCGGAGAGAGATTTATTACAGTCATTTGCTGCAAATCTGAGCAATGATCCAAATTTGTCGGAGATATTTCGCAAGGCAAAGATCAACCTGTCTTTTTTAGGACTCGGTGTGGAGATAGACGGTGTATCACCGATCACAGATATAAATGTCGCTGTAACGAGGATGCTTGAACGGATAAATAAGAAGCATAAAAGGGTTCTTGTAACAATAGATGAGGCGGTATGCAATGACACTATGAAAGAATTTGTCAGCCTGTTTCAGATATATATGAGACAGGACTTACCGGTATTTTTATTAATGACAGGATTATATGAAAATATATATGAGCTTCAGAATGAAAAAACTCTGACGTTTTTATACAGAGCACCTAAAATAGAACTTCGCCCTCTGAATATAGGTATGATAGCAGAAAAATATAAAAATATATTTAATCTGTCTGATGAAGAAGCTGAGTTAATGGCAAAAGAAACAAAAGGGTATCCATTTGCATTTCAGGTTTTAGGATATCTCTGCTGGAAAAATGAAACCACATGGGAAAAAGTACTGCCTGAATTCAGCCAGTATCTCGAAGAATATGTCTATGAGAAAGTATGGAGTGAGCTGTCTAAAAGCGATAAGGAGCTTCTGACTGCAATGGCAAAAACTGTGGATAACAAAGTTGAAGCGATAAGAAAGACTATGAAAAAAGCCTCAAACAGCTTCAGTGTATACAGAAACCGGCTTATAAAAAAGGGTGTGATAACATCACCGGAATATGGACATCTGGATTTTACATTGCCGAGATTTAAAGAGTTTGTATTAAGAGAGAGGTAGTATGGTAGAATTAAAAAGCTTCGTAAAAAAGGAAGTTGTTCTTTGTGTCGCAGTAATACTTGCGGTAATTTCAATGTTTTTTGTCAGACCTGATGAAGAATATATATCATATATAGATTTTAGAACGCTTGCAATTTTATTTTGTCTTATGACGATAGTTGCAAGCTTTCGTGCCATCGGAGTGTTTAAATGGCTGGCGGAAAGATTACTGAGTAAAGTAGATAGTCTGCCGGGGATAGTTCTTGTATTGGTATTGCTTTGTTTTTTTATGTCTATGTTTGTTACCAACGATGTGGCACTTATCACATTTGTGCCGTTTGCGATAATAGTTCTTGGAGAAGTAGAAGAAAAAAACAGAAGTAAGTGGATGATAAGCTGTGTTGTGATGCAGACTATTGCGGCAAATCTGGGGAGTATGCTCATGCCGATCGGCAATCCGCAAAATTTGTTTTTGTATGGAAAGGCTGTGCAGAACGAGTCATACCATGTTACCGGGATGTGGGATTTTATCCGGTTTATGCTGCCATATAGTATCATTTCACTGATCTTATTGTTACTATTTGTGCTGATAAGTGGAATACTATGGAAAAATGACACTTTGATTCATAATAAAGAAAATGATGATTCAAATAAAAATGTGGTCAGGGATGAATTTGTGATCAACTATCCTAAGACTAAAAGAATGGAGTACATTATTGCGTATGGCATATTTTTTGTAATAAGTCTGCTTGCTGTAGCACATAAGATACACTATATTATTCCATTTATCATGATATTTGTGTATTCATTTGTGCGCAACAAAAGAATACTGGTAAAAGTTGATTATTCTCTCTTAGGTACGTTCGTCGGATTATTTATTTTTATAGGAAATCTTGGCAGAATACCGGCTTTTTCAGCGGCTCTTAAGAGTATTATGAAAGGTAATGAGGTTATCACGGCAGTACTTGCAAGTCAGGTTATGAGCAATGTTCCGGCAGCAGTGCTTTTGGAAAAATTCACTGAAAATGTACCGGCTCTGATTGTTGGAACAAATCTGGGCGGGCTTGGTACAATTATAGCTTCGATGGCAAGTCTTATCAGCTTTAAGTACATAAGTCGTGAGAAATATGTGGCAAAAGGCAGATATCTGCTGGTTTTTACAGTGGCAAACATATTGTTTTTAATTGTATTATTGGGATGGTTTTATTGCGAGAAATTTTTATAAAAATATTTACAACTCTTTAACATTTTTAATTTCCGCAAAATGGTATAATGATTTAGAAATCTAATATCAGGGAGTTAAAAAGTGAGTAAAATACTTGTTGCGGAAGATGAACTTGCTATCAATAAAATGATCTGCATGAATTTAAATATTACAGGCTATGAAACAGTATCCATGCAGGACGGGCAGGAAGTACTTGATTATCTGGCTGCCGGGCAGTCGGCAGATCTTGCCATAGTGGATATCATGATGCCGAAAGTTGATGGATTTGCTTTGCTTGAGCCGTTGAATAAAGCAGGCATCCCGGTTATATACCTGACCGCACTTGGGGATATTGAATCAAAGGTAAGAGGGCTATCGGGCGGTGCCGAGGACTATATGGTAAAGCCGTTTGAGATGCTTGAACTTTTGCTGCGCATAGAAAAAATCTTAAAGAGAACCGGAAAAAGCGATGAGCTCATTAAACTTGATGATGTTATACTCGATATGAAAAAGCGCACAGTTTCAAAGAAAGATGAGCAGATATCTCTTACACCGATGGAATATGATCTGCTTTGCATACTGGCAAAAAACAGAAACATTGCGCTTGGACGTGATAAGATCCTGCATGAGATATGGGGAGCTGGTTTTGAAGGGGAGACAAGAACTGTCGATGTGCATGTGGCGGCACTCCGCAGAAAGACCGGACTTCACATAGTGTCAGTGCCAAAGATCGGATATCGTCTGGAGGTAGGAGAATGAAGCTGCGAAGCAGGATAACGTTTGGAACACTTGGATTATTGCTGATCTCACTCGGCTTATGCTGTGCTCTTATTGTTTCGGTGAGCAAAAAGAATATGTTAAACAGTACCACAAGTTATGTGCAGACAGAACTGCAAAAACTTGTGGCTAATTTTTTTTCAAGCGGAAATGAGATAAAAAAAACAGATGGGACGCTTACAGAAGAAAGTAAAATAAAATACTATTTTTTCAAACAAACCCAGTACTCCGATGCAGATACAGAGTATGTTCTCCAAAATGGTGACAGGATGCTCTACAACAATTCAGGACTTAATGCAGGGAAAATCCTTGAACTTGATGAGGCAGAAGAAGGCAATAATAAAGCTGTTTATGATATCAAAAGCAGCATCATACATCAGGGCAAAAACTATTACTGTATCTGCGGCAAAAATATAGATATAGGTGAAGAAAGATATCAGATCAGCGTTGTGCGCAGCATAACGGGGCTTTACCGGCAGATATATCAGATGATCGCTGTTTGTCTGGTTATAGGAATGATCATTTCTATGATCGCTGCAGTAAGTATGATCATTTTCCTGAAAAAATCTTTTAAGCCGCTTGAACTTCTAAAGGATGAGGCTGATGCGATCTCTAAGGGCGAGTATGAGCGTCATATAGAAGTAAAAGGAAAAGATGAGCTGGCATCGTTATCACAAAGCTTTAATGCGATGGCGAAGGCTGTAGAGTCACATATTGCAGAGGTTGAGGAGACTTCTGAGGCGAGAAACCGGCTGATCCATGCACTTTCACATGAGATGAGGACTCCGGTAACTGCGATCTGTGGTTATGCCTATTCGCTTCGAAATATGAAGATGACTGATGAACAAAGGGAAGAGGCTCTTGGATTTATTGATATTGAAGCAAAGAGGCTTGGAGGACTGTCTGGTAAGCTGACTGATCTGGTCGGGCTTACACCGGATAAGATAGAACTTAAAGATATAGAACTTGCGGATCTGAAAAAACATCTTGAGATGATATGGAGCGGCCGGGATGATATTATCCTGACAGTTGGAAATGGCAGCATAAAAGGTGATATGGAGCTTCTTATAATGCTGATAACAAATCTCTGCGATAATGCAAAAAAGGCAGATGCGACAAAAATCAATATAGATATAAGTGAAAGAGGGATATCGGTAAAAGATAACGGAAAGGGAATCCCGCAGGAGGACATGAAGCATATATTTGAGATATTTTATCAGGGAGATGCTTCAAGAAATCAGCAGGGCTTTGGACTGGGACTTGCGTTATGCCAGAAAATAGCAGCACTTCACAACTCAAGGCTGTGTGTGGAAAGTAAATTGCAGGAGGGCAGCGTTTTTTCTTTACAGTTTCCTTACAACTCTTTGATGACTTGAAAACACATAAAGAGGTAAGATCATATCATCAAATGAAACGAGGAGACAATCATGAAGCAGAAAATAGTATGTCTTTTGGCGGCAGCAGCTTGTTTTTCAATGACAGCCTGTGAAAAAACACCGGACAAGTCACTTGTCACACAAAAAAACATAGACAGGCTCGAGGAAGCTGCGAAGGAAAAGCCCGAGGATGGAAGCACCTTAAAGGACATAATAGAAACAACAACAGATACATACAGCTTTAATTATGAAAGTGACGATAAAAAAATTAAAATGACTGCGGATAATGTCCAGGTCACTCTTCCGACAAAGGATACGATACCTATGTATCACGTTAAATGCGGCGGGATCTCACAGGAGGTAACCGATAAGGTTTACGATTATTTTTTCCCAGAGGGCGCATATTCGACAACCGGTACGGATGTCACAAAAGAGGCTCTTGATAAGGAGATAATGAGTTTAAAACAGTACATTGCAACTGTAAAAGATGACACGCAGATGTCAGAAGAAGAACGTGAGGAAACGATACAGCAGAATGAAGATCTGATACAGAAGTGTGAGGAGGATAAGAAAACTGCACCGGACGAGAGCACGTTAAAAACTGTTCCAAAAGATTCCACATATGTTGATCAGGAATGGCAGACACTGGGTGGAACTGAGATGGTAAAAGGACTTACAGTAAGTTCAGAGGATAGCAAAAGGAGTCTTAATGTGGTAAGTGCAGATGATGATAGCTCAATGACCTCATTCCTTAGATATTCCGTTACAGGTGGATATAACTATTCCGGGCAGCAGGGCGCTCCTGCAAGATCATGCAGTGATGAGGAAAAACAGCAGATAGGGATAAGTGAGGAAGATGCAAGAAAATATGTTGATGATTTCGTGCAGAAAACAGGCATGGACTGGAAAATACATGATACTTTGTGCATACGCGGTTTTACGGTCAGGGAAAACGAAGATACGTATGGTGATTCCGGAGATATGATATATCCGGAGCATGATACCGCATACAAATTTATCCTGGCTCATAGTGTTGACGGTATACAAAGCGCTGTTACAAGCTCGGCTTATGTGCCGGATGAATGTGATGATACATACATCACATGATTATATGAGCAGATAAGTGTTGTTGTTGAACCGGATGGGATTGTTGATCTTGAATGGGAGTATCCGATAGAGGTGGAGGATTCCGTATCAGATAATGTGGGAATTATTTCTTTTGATCAGGCAAAGGATATTTTTGAACAGATGATGCCGCTTACGACAAAAGGTGATCTTGAAGAGTGGTCGGATGACGAAAACAGTCAAGTCAGTATTACAGCGGATGTTTCGGATATAAGGCTTGGACTTATGCGTGTAAGAAGCAGTGGAACCGAAAAAAGCGGACTTCTTACACCGGTATGGATATTTTATGGAGATTATACCCAAAGCGTTCATTTCCTGCCCGGAAAAGGGGATGGACAGGAAGACTATGATAATACGCAGGAGCAGCCATGGATACTTCTGGCAGTAAATGCGGTGGATGGAAGCGTTATTGATGTAACGGCCGGTTATTGATCATGGATAAATTAAAACGATTAAGGACAAACCATACAATTTTATCATGCATAAAGCAGTCTTTGTCAGGCAGGATCTTTTTATTGGCAGTTTCAGGGATAGTGTCTGCATTTTGCATCGGAGGCTTTGCCGCAGTCTATGCGGCAATGGAAAAATACAAAACAGGACTTATTGAGTATGGCACACATTATACAGTTTTGGAAACTGCCATAAAGTCTGATGCGGTATGCCTGCTGTTGCCGGTTTTTGCAGCACTTCCGTATACTGCGGAATTTTTAGAAGAGCTGGAAAGCGGATATATAAAAAGCTATCTTATAAGAGCCGGCAGAGGACGGTACATATGTGGAAAAATAATTGCAGCTGCGATAAGCGGAGGCATGGCATGTATGGTGGGGATAGGGATTTATATTGATCTGCTAAGGCTTTTGATGCTTCCGATGGAAAAGCAGGGGAAAATGCAGGGGGCAGGCATGGTGTTTGTCTTATTTTTTTGCTTAGGAATGCTTTTTTCACTTGTTGGGATGTTGTTTTCAATGATCACATCAAGCAGATATATGGCATACGCATCGCCGTTTGTATTTGAATATGCACTTATCATATTGCATGAAAGGTATTTAAAAAAACTTTATATAATCTACCCTAAAGAATGGTTTGCGCCATCGGAAGAAAACTGGGCATTCGGCACAACCGGCACACTGATATATCTGCTTTTACTATGTATACTGATCGCTGTGATCCTTGTTCCGGCAATGGAAAGGAGAATTAATGAGATATGAAACAGATATTTATCGTGGCAGGATATAATTTTTCGACACGGAAAAAGAATCCTCGTATTTTTCTTAGTTTTTCGATCGCATTTATATTTTGCTTTTTACTATCGGATAAGGTCGTAAATCTTGCGGAAAAGTTTGACACGTCAATGCAGCTGTTTGAGCCTTTTATATGGACGTTCGGGGACAGCAATTCAATATTATTGTCATCGATGATACTTATATTTCTTTTTGCGGATATGCCGTTTGTAACGAACGCAACACCATTTTTTCTTATGCGTACAACAAGGAAAAAATGGCTGTTAGGCCAGGGGGTGTATATCGTTTTTGCTACATTTGTTTATATGGCATTTGTTATGCTTTCGACATCACTCATAAGCATGAGGAAAGCTTTTGCCGGAAATATGTGGAGCAGCACGGCTGTCGCACTCGGTTATTCAAAGGCTGGAGAAGTACTTGCGGTGCCGTCATCGGTAAAGGCAATGACAATGTCCACACCCTATAGATGTGCGGCGGAAGTCTTTCTTTTAATGCTTTGTTACGCACTTATCATGGTTTTTATGATGCTTCTTTTTAATCTGAAATTCGGACAGATAGGTGGTGTTATGGCAGCATTTGGATTTAGTGTATATGGTTTTTTATTGAATCCGCAGACGATCAGGGCAGTGCTTAAAACACCGGAATATGAGGCTTACAAGATCAATGTGTTTGTTGGGTGGGCGTCACCGCTTAACCATGCTACGTTTTATATGCACAATTTCGGTCTTGATCTTCTGCCCCGGTTGTGGCAGAGCTATCTGATATGCATAGTACTTATATGTATTCTTTTTGCAGCATCACTTCGGGCGGTCGGAAACTATAATTTTAAATTTACCGGGACAGGAGGAAAATAGGATGGAATCAGCGATAGTTATAGAAAATCTGCACAGATCGTTCGGAAAAGAAGAAATCCTTCACGGGATAAGCCATGAATTTGAAACAGGAAAGATACACGGAATAGTTGGAAACAACGGAAGCGGGAAAACTGTAATGATGAAATGCATCTGTGGCTTTTTAAGACCGGATGACGGGCGGATCTTAGTTAGAGATAAGGAAGTTGGAAGGGATATGGATTTTCCGGAAGATATGGGGCTGATCATAGAAACACCGGGATTTCTCCCGGGAGTCTCAGGTCTTAAAAATTTAAAGATCCTGGCATCACTTCGCAGGATAGCGGATGAAAAGAAAATAAGAGAGACTATGGAAAGAGTGGGGCTTGATCCTGATCTTAAGAAAAATGTGAATAAATACAGCCTTGGAATGAGGCAGAGGCTTGGGATAGCGCAGGCGATAATGGAAGATCCATCGATACTGATACTTGACGAGCCGTTTAACGGACTTGATAAACATGGTGTGGCGCAGATAAGAAATCTCATAAAGGATCTGCGCAGTGAAGGCAGAACGATAATTCTTGCAAGCCACAACCAGGCTGATATCGATGAACTTTGTGATACAGTCTGCGAGATGGATGATGGAAATATGTGGAGGAAATAAAGTGAAGAGATTTTTTGGCATATTGTTTGCGATTGTAATGTGTTTAAGCTACCATTTCGTGATGATAGCAGAAGCTGCTGATCTATCACAAATTAACGACACAGAACAGATAACAGGAAAAGCAGAAAAATTAAACGATACAGCCGTGGCACTGTGTATAGACAACCAAAATGTCTATGAGGGCATGGAAAGCGCATATAATAAAGGCTACCAGCCGGTATGTGAAAATGGAAAAGTCACACTTGTCCTGCCTCTTATGTGCAGTGGAAAAATGAAGCAGGACAAGATAACGGCATCCGTTGATCTTGGAGATACAAAAGATTCGCCATTTGTATTCCGTAACTACGAAAAGGATTTTTTATGTAAACCGGAATATATAAACGGAACGGAAGAAACGAAGGAAATATATCTGGTTTCCTTTACGTTTGACTTAAGCGGATCCAGAATAAATGGCATTTATCCGGTGATCATAAACGCATCGGGCGAGGATGAGAATGGAAATGAGATACAAAAGGCATTTAAAAATTACGTGACGATAACAGATGGGATAGATAAAGAAGAAAAAAGCCAAAATGACGATAAGACAGTGGAAGGATCACAGGAGACAGAAGCAGAAGTAAACGATGGTGATACAGATGCGGAAAGCGCAAATGGAATAGATGATGCTGCGGGAAATATCCCTGCGGAAAATGATGCCTTAAATGGCGAAAACACGGAAAATGAAGATGATATGGATGGCAGCCTGGATGACACCACGGAGGCAGCAGAACCGTCGGATGCTGCAGGATTATCGGAGCCGGCAGCAGGTGGAGAAGATGGAGCCTCTGAGGAAACTCCGGAATCAGCGCCGGTCATTCTGGTGGAAAAGAGTGTTGTGAGTACTGGTACGGCAAAGGCAGGGGAAGATTTTGATGTGACTGTCACATTAAAAAATACAAGCAAAACGAAATCTGTACAGAATATGGTAGCATCAATAACTGTTCCGTCTGCAGATTTTGAATTAAAGAATAATTCAAATACTATATTCATAGATAAATTGGGTGCAGAAAAAACAACAGATCTATCGCTCACATTTCATGTCGGAAAAAGCACGGTTGATGGAAATTATCCTATTGAAGTGGCATTAAGTTATGATGATTCTAAGGCAAATACATTAAGCTCTGCCGGAACATTTGTCGTTACTGTGGAACAGCCGCTTAACGTGAAGCTTACTATGCCGGCAATAGCAGCTGATCTTACAGCAGGAGATACGGTTCCCCTAAGCTTTCAGGTGATGAACCTTGGAAGAAGCACAGTTTACAACGTAAGGTGCGATGTGACAGGAGATGGACTGGTGCAGACGAAGACTGCATTTGTCGGGAATATGGAGAGTGGAAACGATGGCGAGGGCGATTCAAATATATTTGTATCGCCGATGGAAGGCGAAAACCAATACGGAAAAACAACCGGAACAGTGACGCTTACATATGAGGATGCATTCGGAAATGAACATTCACAGGAATTTACATTTGATACATCGATCTCAAAAAAGCAGGATGACTCCTCAAAAGATGGCGGTACAGAAAAGCGCGCGATGCAGTGGTGGGTATCTATAGCGGTTATTTCAGCAATAATAGTTTTTGCAGTTGTTTCATCTGTATCATACCGCATGGGAAAGAAAAATGGGTTATGATCAGTAACTTGTGTCTTTACATTTCAGGCAGAATTTAATACTATTATACAAAAAGGGTTTGAAGGAGATCATTATGAAGCATTGTTTTGAACCGGCAGATATTTTATTGCCTGATGATACAGTTGAAAAAGATAAATGGGCGGTCATAGCCTGTGACCAGTTTACAAGCCAGCCGGATTACTGGGATGAAGTAAAAAAATATGTAGGAGATTCGCCGTCAGCACTTAATGTCGTGTTCCCGGAAATTTATCTCGGCGGAAAAGACGGTATAAGCGATGAAAAGCGCATAGAAAATATTAATTCCACTATGAAAAAATACTTATCTGACAATACATTAAAGCAGGCTGTAACGGCTGGATATGTGTTTGTCGAGAGGACAACAGAATCCGGTGTAAGGCTTGGAATAGTTGGAAAAATAGATCTTGATACATATGATTTTGATCCGAAAAACAAAACACTTATCCGTGCAACAGAGGGAACGGTCCTTTCCCGTATCCCACCGAGAGTGAAAATAAGACAGAATGCAAGCATAGAACTTCCACATGTGATGCTTCTCGTCGATGATCCGCAGGATAAGATACTAGGTGATCTAGAGAAAAATAAAGATTCCTTCAGAAAATTATATGACACAGACCTTATGGCAGGCGGCGGTCATATAACAGGATATGCCATAGAAGGAGCGGATGCCGAGGCAGTGACAAAGACATTTGCTGATAAAGAGGCAGACTGCGGAGGCTTTTTATTTGCAGTTGGAGACGGAAACCACTCACTTGCCACAGCAAAAACGTGCTGGGAAAATATAAAAGGAAACCTTACAGAGGAAGAAAGACAGGATCATCCGGCAAGATATGCACTTGTCGAAATATGTAATCTTCACAGCAACGCACTTGAATTTAAGCCAATCCATCGTCTTATATGCCAGGTTAAGATGGATGGGCTGCTTGAGTATTTTAAGACGGAACTGGAAAAACAGGGACTTGAGCTTACAGGCGGAGATGAAATTGTATTCTGTCAGAAGAATGAGGCAGCAGGCGATATAGATAAATATGAGGTATCGATCAAAAACCGTGGAGACAGACTTCCTGTTGAGATACTTCAGAACATTCTTGACGATTATCTTAGCCAAAATGAAAGTGCAGATATAGATTATATCCATGGGGATGATGCACTTAACGGGCTTGTAGAAAAGACCGGAGGATGCGGGATCTTCCTTCAGTCAATTGAGAAAAATACTCTTTTTGCGGCTATAAATGCCGGCGGTGTACTTCCGAGAAAGACGTTTTCAATAGGAGAAGCAAACGAGAAACGTTATTATATGGAGGCAAAGAGAATTTAATATCAAAATAAGTTAAAGTGGTCATGCTTTTTGGTGTGGCTGCTTTTTTTATATGGTATTTGTTGTCAGGATGTGGTAAAATAATTGACGAAATTATGGTTAAAAAAATGCCATATATGTGGTAAAACGAATTCCACAGGATAAACAGGAGGAATGTTTTATGTTGAATTTTACAGTAGGACCGGTAATGTCAAGTGAGAAGGTTTGTGAAATAGGCGGCGAGCAGGTGCCATATTTCAGAACACCTGAATTTTCAGATATAATGTTAGAAAATGAACGCCTGATGAAGAAATTTACAAAGGCCGACAAGGACGCAAGAGTTGTATTTATTACAGGCTCAGGTACAGCTTCACTTGAAGCATGTGTAGTCAATTTCTTTACACCGCAGGATAAGCTGCTTGTAGTCAATGGCGGAAGCTTCGGACAGAGATTTGTTGATCTGTGTGAGCTTTATGAAATCCCATATGACGCAATAAATCTTGCGCATGGACAGTCATTATCAAAAGAAAAATTATACGAATATGATGGAAAGGGCTATACGGGATTTCTGGTCAACGTTCATGAAACTTCTACAGGAGTTCATTATGACATAGAGATGATCAGTGAATTCTGTAAAAAGAACAATATATTTTTAGTTGTTGATGCCATAAGCTCATTTTTAGCAGATGAGTTTGATATGGAAAAACTCGGAGCAGGCGTTATGATCACAGGATCACAGAAAGCACTTGCGTGTGCACCGGGAATTTCGGTCATCGTATTATCATCAGATGCGGTAAAACGTATTGAAAACAGTAATGTAAAATGCATGTATTTAAACATTAAAAATGCATTAAAGAACGGAGAGAGAGGTCAGACTCCATTCACACCGGCAGTAGGAATCTTAAGACAGATAAATGCCAGACTTAAAGAAATAGATAAAGCAGGCGGAGTTGAGAGCGAGATAAAGCGTATCAGTGAACTTGCACAGGATTTCAGGGAAAAGATCAAAGGACTTCCATTTGAAATTGTTTCAGATTCACTTTCGAATGCTGTTACACCGCTTCATCCTTTAAATGCAGATGCACATAAGATATTTGAGATAATAAAGGATGAGTATGGAATGTGGGTATGTCCGAACGGCGGTGACATGGCATCAACGATATTCCGTGTAGGCCATATCGGGGCACTTACAAAGGATGACAACACTAAACTCGTAGACGTATTTAAAGATCTTCAAAAGAGAGGACTTATCTAAACATGGTTAAAGTGATCACGTATGGAACATATGACCTTCTCCATTATGGTCATATCAGGCTTTTAGAGCGGGCAAAAGCGCTTGGGGATTATCTGATAGTAGGAGTGACTGCAGATGATTTTGACAAGACAAGAGGAAAGATCAATGTGCAGCAGTCTCTTATGGAGCGGGTTGAGGCTGTCCGGGCTACCGGCATTGCAGATGAGATAATAATCGAGGAATATGAAGGACAGAAGATTGATGATATACGCAGATATAACGTAGATATTTTTACTGTCGGTTCAGACTGGAAAGGCAAGTTTGATTATCTGAATGAGTATTGCAAGGTTGTTTATCTCGACAGGACACAGGGTGTTTCAAGCTCAGAGATAAGGGCGGAAAAGCGTAAAGTAAAATTCGGACTTGTCGGAGAAACTTCTGTTATAAGCAAATTTGCCAATGAATGTGAGGCAGTAAACGGAATAGAGCTTGCCGGAGTATGCACCAGAAATCAAACACTATTTGATGACATAAAAAATTTTTCAGGTGTGATCACAGAAAATTATGATCCACTTCTTGAAAAAGTCGATGCAGTATATTTATTTTCCGAGCCGTCAGTCCATTATGAACAGATAAAAAAAGCTATAGAGCAGGGAAAACATGTGCTCTGTGAGACTCCGGTTGCGCTTACATTGCAGCAGAGCAGGGAGCTTCATGAGCTTGCACAAAGCCGCGGATGTATTCTTATGGATTCCATAAAGACAGCATATGCGACAGCCTACTCAAGACTTTTACTTTTAGCAAAAAGCGGCAAGATTGGAAAGGTAGTATCTGTTGATGTTACTGCGACAAGCCTGCGCGATATAAAGGATATCCAGAGTGACAAAATAGATGCGACATGGAACAGTATATGCGAGTGGGGCTCTATAGCCATGCTTCCTGTATTCCAGCTGCTTGGAACAGATTACAAAAAGAAATTTATAGCATCGAAGTTTTCTAATCCAAAGAAATCGTTTGATATTTTTTCAAAAATTGATTTTATATATGATGATGCTGTAGCATCGATAAGAGTTGGAAAAGGTGTTAAGTCAGAGGGAGAGCTTATAATCTCTGGAACAGAAGGCTATATCTATGTGCCGGCACCATGGTGGAAGACAGATTACTTTGAGATCCGCTATGAAAATCCTGCCGACAACAAGAGATATTTCTATCAGCTTGATGGTGAGGGAATCCGCTATGAAATAGCTGCTTTTGTAAAAGCCATCCAGACAGGAAAATCTGGAACGTATATAGAACGGAATGTATCAGATGCAATATGCAGTGTTATAGAGGATTTTTATAACAAAAAGGATTTTATTGAGCTTAAATATTGATTCTGCTGATCTGGAATTTTGAAAATGAGTTATATGGAAGAGTACAAACGCTGGTATTATGAAATTAGAAGGATATTATTCTTCAGGTGATTTTGCGAAAAAAGCACATATCACCAAGAAGACCATACGATATTACGATGAACATAATATTTTAAAGCCCTCATATGTCAATGAAAATGGCGCAAGGTTTTATAATGACGAGGATTTTGCGCGTCTGCAGCAGATCCTCTTCTTAAAATATCTTGGTTTTTCACTTGACGATATAAAGGAGATGACACTTAAGAATACGGACAGTGATTTTATGTCGGAATCTCTTCATATGCAGATGGGACTTGTGGATGAAAGAATCGAGCAGATGGAGCTTATGAGGCAGGCCCTGGATGATGCGGCTAAGATCATAGACAGGGGAGAACACGTTGACTGGAGCCATATGCTTGAGCTTGTAAATGTAAATGAGATGGAGCAGAAGCTGAAAAAACAATACCGTGATGCGTCAAACATATCAGCCAGGATAAGCCTGCATAAGGAATATTCCAAAAATCCTGTGAGCTGGTTTAACTGGCTGTTTGAAAAATGTGCTCTGGAATGTGGCGCCAATGTACTTGAAATAGGATGTGGCGATGCGTCACTGTGGACTCAGAATATAGAAAAAATACCTGAAAACATATCCGTAACCCTTACAGATATTTCATATGGAATGATAAAGGATGCGACAAGAAATATAGGCGAAGACGATAAGCGTTTTACATATGAAATAATGGATGCGCACAGGCTTTATAAGCTGGATGATAGTTTTGATGTTGTTATAGCAAACCATGTTTTATTTTACTGTGATGACCTTGATATGGTGTGCAGGGAGATAAAAAGAGTTTTAAAACCCGGTGGAACATTTATATGCAGCACGTACAGCAGCAGACACATGAAAGAAATAAGCGAGCTGGTTAAAGGGTTTGATGACAGGATAGAATTATCAGCAGGACATCTTTATGAGAGGTTTGGAAAAGAAAACGGAAAACAGATTTTAGGGAAGTATTTTAAAAATGTAGAGTGGAACCAATATGAGGATGAACTTTTTGTACCTACGGCAGAGCCTGTTGTAGAGTATGTTCTTTCATGTCATGGTAACCAGAACCGCTACATTGTCGACAGATATAAGGAATTTGTATCATATGTAAAGCAGAAAACGGATAATGGGTTATATATAACAAAAGATGCCGGAGTATTTATAGCTTACTGACTAAGAAAACGAAAGTTTAAGTAAGCTGTAAATAAAATAAAAAAGTACTTGAAGGTGCCCTTGGGGCACCTTTTATAATGGGGATAGAAAGTTGAATGGGGATAGTCTCCATTAGTGAATGTATATACAAAAAGGAGAAATACATGAAAGGTATAATTTTAGCAGGGGGTTCTGGTACACGCCTTTATCCGCTTACAATGGTAACATCAAAACAGCTTCTTCCTATTTATGACAAGCCGATGATCTATTATCCGATGTCAGTTCTTATGAACGCAGGAATAAGGGATATTCTTATAATATCCACACCACAGGATACACCAAGGTTTAAAGAACTTTTAGGTGACGGACACCAGTTTGGTGTAAATCTTTCATATGAAATCCAGCCAAGCCCTGACGGACTGGCACAGGCTTTTATAATCGGCGAAGAATTTATCGGTGATGATACGGTTGCGATGGTACTTGGCGATAATATTTTTGCCGGTCACGGACTTAACAAGAGATTAAAGGCTGCTGTTGAGAATGCAGAGACCGGAAAAGGAGCTACAGTGTTTGGATACTATGTAGATGATCCGGAAAGATTCGGTATAGTAGAGTTCGACCATAGTGGAAAAGCTGTTTCAATAGAGGAAAAACCGGCAAAGCCGAAGAGTAATTACTGTGTCACAGGCTTATATTTCTATGACAATAAAGTGGTTGAATATGCAAAGAACCTTAAGCCTTCTGAGAGAGGCGAACTTGAGATCACAGATCTTAACCGTATATATCTTGAAAAGGGAGCTCTCAATGTAGAGCTTTTAGGACAGGGATTTACATGGCTTGACACGGGAACACATGAGAGCCTTGTCGATGCCACAAACTTTGTAAAAACAGTAGAATCACACCAGCACAGAAAGATAGCATGTCTAGAAGAAATAGCATATCTTAATGGCTGGATATCAAAAGAAGAAGTCTTAAAGACTTACGAGCTTGTTAAGAAAAACCAGTATGGACAATATTTAAAAGATGTACTCGATGGAAAATACCGCGAGCAGCTTTATTAAAAAATTAATGGAAATTTAATGGGGGCAAAATTTAATGGGGTCAGGCACCCATAAATTGGCACCCATAAATTAAGGAGGATTTTAAATGAATATTATAGTAACAGGTGGAGCCGGATTTATCGGCAGCAATTTCATTTTTCATATGCTTGACAAATACCCGGATTACCGCATCGTGTGTCTTGACTGCCTTACATACGCAGGCAATCTTTCAACACTTGAGCCGGTAATGGATAACCCTAATTTCAGATTTGTAAAAGAAAGTATTACGGACAGAGATGCAGTTTACAAATTATTTGAGGAAGAACATCCTGATATGGTTGTAAACTTTGCAGCTGAGTCACATGTTGACCGTTCAATCGAGAATCCACAGGTATTCCTTGATACAAATATCATCGGAACATCTGTACTTATGGATGCATGCCGCAAATATGGTATAAAGAGATATCATCAGGTGTCTACAGATGAGGTTTACGGAGATCTTCCGCTTGACCGCCCGGATCTTTTCTTCCATGAGGATACACCGATACACACATCAAGCCCATATTCGTCATCAAAGGCAGCTGCGGATCTGCTTGTGCTTGCATATCACCGCACATATGGACTTCCTGTTACAATAAGCCGCTGTTCAAACAACTACGGACCTTATCATTTCCCAGAGAAGCTGATCCCGCTTATGATCGCAAATGCGCTTAATGACAAGCCTCTTCCGGTATACGGAACAGGTGAGAATGTGCGTGACTGGCTCTACGTTGAGGATCACTGCAAGGCAATAGATCTTATAATCCACAACGGACGTGTCGGTGAGGTTTACAATGTAGGCGGACACAACGAGAAGACAAACCTTGAGATCGTAAAGATTATCTGCAGGGAGCTTGACAAGCCGGAAAGCCTTATCACTTTTGTGGGCGATCGTAAAGGACATGATATGCGTTATGCTATCGATCCGACGAAGATCCACAATGAACTTGGATGGCTTCCGGAGACAAAATTTGAAGACGGAATCAAAAAGACGATCAAATGGTATCTTGAGAACCGCGAGTGGTGGGAGACTATCATAACTGGTGAATACCAGAATTATTATGAGAAGATGTATGCAGACAGATAAGCAGTATCAGACTTTTTGCTGCGTTGGAACCATGCAGTAAAAACAGAGCGGGAAAATATAACAGTTAATATATGTGAATAAACAGTGTAAGGAGACAGAAATGAAAGTATTTGTTACAGGTGTCGCAGGGCAGCTTGGACATGATGTGATGAACAATCTCGCAGCACGCGGTTATGAAGGAATCGGAACTGACATTGCACCACAGTACAGCGGAGCGGATGATGGCACTGCTGTCACAACGATGCCGTATGTGCAGCTTGACATAACAGATCGCAAAAATGTAGAGAAAACTATCATGCAGTTAGATCCTGATGTGGTGGTTCACTGTGCTGCGTGGACAGCGGTGGATCTGGCAGAGGATGATGACAAAAAGGATAAAGCAAAAGCTATAAACGTAGACGGAACAAAAAATATTGCAGACGCCTGCAAAAAAATAGATGCCAAGATGGTATATATAAGTACTGATTATGTCTTTAATGGTAAGGGCGATGAGCCATGGAAACCGGATTGCAAGGATTATGCACCACTTAACGTATATGGACAGACAAAGCTTGACGGAGAACTTGCTGTTTCAGGCACACTTGATAAATATTTTATAGTGCGTATCGCATGGGTATTTGGAGTAAACGGCAAAAATTTCATTAAGACGATGTTGAATGTCGGAAAGACACATGACAAGCTTACTGTTGTAAATGACCAGATCGGTACGCCGACATACACATATGATCTTTCAAGACTTCTCGTAGATATGATAGAAACTGATAAATATGGATATTATCATGCGACAAACGAGGGCGGATATATAAGCTGGTATGATTTTACAAAAGAAATCTTTAAGCAGGCCGCAGAACTTGGACATAAAGAATATTCGGACGACCGGATAACTGTAAGCCCTGTGACAACAGAAGAATATGGTGTGTCAAAGGCTGCGCGTCCGTTTAACAGCAGACTTGACAAAAGTAAACTTGTTGAAAATGGATTCACTCCACTTCCGACATGGCAGGATGCACTTCACAGATATCTGCAGGAAATTGAAAGAAAGGATAACTAAACTGTTCAGTACAGAGTATATGCACTGCCGCAACAGTGAAAACAACGAACAGTTACAGGAAAATAAAATGGGACAGATTAAAGTAGAAAAAAATGTAGGCGGAATAGAAGGTCTTTGCATTATCGAGCCTACAGTTCACGGCGACAACCGTGGATACTTTATGGAGACATATAATTCAAAGGATATGCAGGAAGCCGGTATAGACAGAGTATTTGTACAGGATAATCAGTCATGCTCCACAAAAGGAGTTTTAAGAGGACTTCATTTCCAGAAGGAATATCCTCAGGCAAAGCTTGTCCGTGCGGTAAAAGGATCTGTTTTTGATGTCGCTGTCGATTTGAGAAGTGATTCAAAAACATACGGCAAGTGGTATGGTGTGGAGCTTACGGAAGAAAATAAAAAGCAGTTCTTAATTCCGGAAGGCTTTGCGCATGGATTTCTTGTTCTTACAGATGTTGCAGAATTCTGCTATAAGGTGACAGATTTCTGGCATCTGGGGGATGAAAGCGGACTGGCATGGAATGATCCTGCAATAGGCATCAAGTGGCCGAAGCTTGTCGGGGAATATCCGGGAAGCGCAGATGGAAGCGGATATACACTTGATGATGGGACTCCGATCAACTTAAGTGACAAAGATCAGAAGTGGGATACACTTGAGAATACTTTTAAATTTTAAAATATTTTGATCTTACGGACACTTTATAAAAAACTAAAATAATGCCTACACAAATAACAGCGAAAGGTATATAATACCCATATATTATTTTAGACAAAGGGGACCAACGATGGGAAAATATTTTGGAACAGATGGTTTTAGAGGCGAGGCAAATGTTAATCTTACAGCTGAGCATGCTTATCAGATAGGAAGATTTTTAGGCTGGTATTATGGAGAGCTTAAAAAGCAAAAGCAGGCTAATGAGCCGGCAAAAATCGTGATAGGAAAAGACACAAGACGTTCAAGCTATATGTTTGAGTACTCACTTGTTTCAGGACTTACAGCTTCAGGCGCAGATGCATATCTGCTTCATGTCACAACGACACCATCTGTTGCTTATGTTACAAGAATAGATGATTTTGACTGTGGAATTATGATTTCAGCGAGCCACAATCCATATTATGACAATGGAATAAAGCTTATCAATTCAAACGGAGAGAAGATGGATGAGGAAACAATCCTTCTCATAGAGGATTATCTCGATGGAAACCTTAAGCTGTTTGGACAGGAATGGAAGGAACTTCCTTTTGCACATAAAGATGCCATTGGCTGTACTGTTGACTATGTTGCAGGCCGTAACCGCTATATGGGATACCTGATCTCACTTGGTATTTATTCATTCAAGGGTATGAAGGTCGGACTTGACTGCGCAAACGGAAGCTCATGGAATATGGCAAAGTCTATATTTGAGGCACTCGGAGCAAAGTGCTATGTCATAAATGCAGAACCGAATGGCTTAAACATAAATAACAATGCAGGTTCTACACATATAGAAGGATTGCAGAAATTTGTAGTAGATAATGGACTTGATGTAGGATTTGCTTATGACGGGGATGCTGACAGATGTCTTTGCGTTGATGAACTTGGAAATGTCATAACAGGTGATCATATACTTTACATATACGGAAAATATATGAAAGAGCGTGGAAAACTTGTTGCAAATACAGTAGTCACAACTGTTATGTCAAACTTTGGATTATACAAAGCATTTGATGAGCTTGGGATCGGATATGCAAAGACAGCTGTAGGTGATAAATATGTATATGAATACATGCAGCAGAACGGATGCCGTATAGGTGGAGAACAGTCAGGACACATCATTTTCTCAAAATATGCATCTACAGGAGACGGAATACTTACAAGTCTTAAGATGATGGAAGTAATGCTTGCGAGAAAACAGAAAATGAGCCAGCTGTGCGAGGGGCTTACTATCTATCCGCAGGTACTTGAAAATGTACGTGTTGAGGATAAAGCACAGGCACTTGCAGATCCACAGGTTAAAGAAGCTGTTTCACAGGTAGAGAAAGAACTTGGGGATACAGGCCGTATACTTGTCCGTGAATCAGGAACAGAGCCTGTGATCAGAGTTATGGTTGAGGCAGAGACAGAAGAAATCTGCCGCAAATATGTTGACATGGTAGTTGAAAAGCTTAAATAATATTTTAAGAAAACTGTAGTTATTTGTAATAACAGTAAAGATCAATAAATAATGATAAAAATAAATGGAGCACATTTGAAATGAATGTGCTCCATTTGGCTTTTTTAGAATACTACAATACCATTTCTTACATTATAATAGTGACCATTATAAGGACAGCTGCCAGAATAGTTCCAGTTCAAAACACCGTTTCTGATGTAGAACCAGTTACCTGCATTTCGGGCAAGACCTGTATAGCTGAAATCAACTTTGCCATTGTTTACATAGAACCATCTGCCGTTATATTTGCATAGGCCAGAAGCATACCAGTTAAGTTTGCCGTTGGCGATATAATACCATGCGTTTCCATATCGGCACAAATCTGTATAATTCCAGTTTAGAATACCTCTATTTATATAGAACCATGAACCGTTGTATTTACAAAGACCTGTATAGTTCCAGTCCAGGACGCCATTTTTTATGTAAAACCAGTTGCCTGCATTTTTAGCAAGACCTGTATAACCAAAATCAACTTTACCATTGTTTACATAGAACCAGTTGCCGTTATATTTACATAAGCCTGTAGCGTACCAGTTGAGTTTACCATTTGCGATATAATACCATGCGTTTCCATATCGGCATAGTCCTGTATAACCAAAATCAACAATTCCTTTATTTACATAGAACCAGTTTCCAAAATATTGGCAGAGTCCTGTGTAAGAATAATCTACATCATCATTGTTAAGGTAGTACCATTCTCCGTATATTTTAGCAAGTCCTGTGTAGGATACGTTTGTATCGGTAGAAACAGATGTTGAAAATGATGATTCATTTGCAGAGCCATAATTGTTGTCTACATTGTCAAGATATGCAAATTCTTCTACCCAGTAATAAGTTCCGTTGACAAGAACACATGCTATTCCAACAGCATTGAATGATTCGCCAAGCATATTGCGGCGGTGTCCCTGACCGGAATAATCCTCGTCATCCTCACGCCATGCTTTATTTGTGGCAGCTGCTGACTCATAACCATATGCGATGTTCTCACCGGCGGCAGAATAATCTACACCGAGTTCATTGTATGCGCTAAAGCAGCTTGAACCGTTTGGACGTGTGTGTGAAAAATCGACAGAAATCTCTATCGCACGCTGCATGGCAACTCGTTCAAGACCTGCATCATAATATAAATTTGTCTGGGCTGCAGAAGAATTGAAATAAACCTTATGTGTGTTGCTTGAATCCCATGACCATGCAGAAGAACTGCCACGGAATGAGTTTATCATACCCCATATTTTTCTGGCTTCGCCCTGATGGTAACTTCCGGACACAGTCACTGATGTGGCAGCGAATGTGTTTTGTGCAGGCAGTACAGAAAGCATAAGTGTGACTGCCATAATAAACGCAACAATCTTTTTGACTGTTTTCATTAGTATACTCCTCCTTTTAAGTGAAATATTAGATAATTGTGTTATAATGATATCTGGTACTTTGAGATTATAACAAAGTAGTACGATATGACTATAGTATAATACCAGGATGATGAATCGTCAATTTATTAATTTTGATTTAAGATGTATTATGGCAGTTGAAAATCCAAACTTATTTGCTATAATAATGTAAGTATTAGTTAAAATGAAACCTATAGAGGAGAAATCAATGAGTAAAAAGAAGAGGAAAACAACCAAATGGATTAAGTTTGCACGTGTGCTCATAGCAATCCAGGCAATACTTAGTATTATAGTTACAGGAATGGTTATAAAGACACAGATGCTTCCGGCTAAATTCCTTATACCTATGATCATTTTGTTTGTTGTTGCATTATTGCTCGTGTTTGCGCTTGTATATGTAGGACAAAACAGAAAACACCCTACAAAATCATGCTACTTAAAGAGAGGGCTTGGTACATTTATAGCGGTGCTCATCATAGCTGTATGCGTATTTGCAACATCTGTACTTGGAAAGCTTTTAGGAACGATCGGTTATCTGACCGGCGATAAGGAAACAGTAGAGGAAAAAGTCGGAGTTTA
>ERZ825324.1008-NODE-1008-length-36356-cov-3.349164_pt1 | contig 36356 bp, 34 predicted proteins | sample MGYA00519859_ERZ825324 | MGnify/ENA primary metagenome ERZ825324 (study PRJEB31778, sample SAMEA3449198) | human gut metagenome | biome: human gut; feature: human-associated habitat; material: faeces | place: United Kingdom | collected 2010/2012 ...
TGTTCGAGATCCTGGCCGAAGAATACGCCGCAGCACGCGGATTTGACGCCAGCGAATGCCTCCGGCTCATGATGGCCGCACGCCGACGCTTCTGGAGCCGGTTTGTGCGTCGTCACAAGGTGAAATATGACTTAAAACTCGACTGAATCATGGAAAGATCACCCCACCGATATCTCCTCTATGCCTCGTTGAGCTATGCTTTCGCCATCCTTCGGCCCCTCCAGGCAGAGATCCGACGCCGGGGCGACGAGGCAGCATGGTTTCTCGAACCGTCGTGCCCCGACCTGCTGCAGGCGGATGAACGACGGATCGTCAGCCTGCAGGAGGCCGTGAAATGGAATCCCCGCGCCGTTTTCGCACCCGGCAACCATATTCCGGATTTTCTTCCAGGCGTGAAAGTAGCCGTATTCCACGGCTACCCCATGAAAAAACGCATTGAAAAGATCGACGACCACTTCACCATACGCGGATGGTTTGACATCTACTGCACGCAAGGCCCGAGCTCGACTCCGTATTTCAGGCAGCTCGAAGAGCGTCACGGTTTTTTCAAGGTCTACGAGACCGGATGGACAAAAGCTGACTCGTTTTTCAGAGATGCCGGAATCGAAGGACGCAACAATGAACGTCCGGTCATTCTATACTCCCCCACTTTCACCAAAGGCATATCATCGGCGTGGAATCTGCTGCCGGTCATAAAACGACTTGCAGCTACAAAACCGTGGGACTGGATAATCACTTTCCATCCAAAACTCGACGACCCTCAGCTGATAGAGGATTATCAGCGGATGGCCGACGAAATGGCCAATGTGGAATTCGCACGCCTCAACAAAGGACTGGCGACATTCAGGCTCAGCGACGTGATGCTCTGCGACTCATCGAGCATCACAGTGGAATATATGATGCTTGGAAAACCTGTCGTCACCTACCGCAACACACATCCAGGCCCGCATCTGCTCGACGTGAGGGATACCGAAGAAATCGGTCCGGCCATAGAGAAAGCGCTGACGCATCCTCAGGAGCTGATGAAAGAGATCGACCGGTATACGGCTTACCATGAAGCTCACCGCGACGGTCAGAATTCAGCCCGTGTACTCGATGCCGTAGAAGATTTCATTGCCAACTGGAAAGGACGATTGCGCCATAAACCTCTCAATATCGTGCGCCGCATCAAGCTGCGGATGCAGCTCGGCTACTATAAATTCTGACAAAACGACATTATCCCCCGCAAGTCCATAAAATCCTTGCGGGGGATAATGTCGTCAATATTCAGGCATATTCAGCAGATGTGAGTTTTCTCTGCCGCCTGTGCAGATTCATTATTTGCCACTGTTGGCGGGAGCAGCAACGGAAGCTCCACCGTTGCCATGACGGTGACCGCCGCGGTTGCGGTCGCCCTTGCGGGCGTTCTCCTTACGGTTCTTGTCGAATTTTCGGCCGTCGGGGCGCAAGCCCTTGCCGTTGACGAAGTTGTTCTCAAGCATCTGCACATACTGTTCAGGAGTGAGGATCTTCTTCATCTCGGCCAGATAGTTCTTACGGTCGGCCTGACGCTGTTCGTACACAGCCTTACGGTCTTTACTGCGCTGTTCGCGACGAGTCTGGATATCTTTTTTCTGACGGGCCTGCAGAGCTGCGATCTCTGTCTGTTGTTTCTCGGTAAGTGTGATACCCTGAAGACAGCATGTCTGCTGGGAATACTCCTTGTTGTCGTTTTTCTTATTGTTGTCATCGGCCATGGCGGTCATGCTGCCGAGTCCGATGGTTGCTGCGAGAGCGAATGCTGCTATTCTGTTAAGTTTCATTTCGTAGATCTTGTATTTGAGATTATTCTTTCTTTTTTGTTTCTTCGAAGTCAACGCTTATTTGACTGCAATAGTTGAATGAAGTTTAACCGTCGACAAGTATTTAACGGTTTTTATCTTCCTGTAAGTTTTGCTCGCATTTCATTAAGGCTGATCGTTAACGAATCATCATTTCCGCATGATTTCTCAACATTTTATTCGAATACTTTCGGGTTAGTTTTTTTATTTGTAACTTTGACAATCAGGAAATCCGACAGAGATACCGCATCATAACAGCTATGACAATATTCCATTCGTCATGATAACCCGATCATTATTAGGCGCGGCGGTGATAGGAGCCATTCCGTCGCTCGCATTTCAGGCTTACGGAGCCGATAACAAAGCTCAAAACCGTCAGCCCAATATCATCTATATTCTGGCGGATGATTTAGGCTATGGTGAGCTCGGCCGAACTTCTCGGCAACACAGATCAGCAGCAGAAGCACGATTTCCTCTACTGGGAGTATCCTGAACAAGGGGGCCATGTGGATTCCGACAACGAACTGTTTTGTATGCCTGCAGAATAATCTTGCACGCATCATGCGTTTTTTTAGCTGACAAACGTGTAAATATTCCGTCATTTTGTTAAATTTGTAGCATGAAACTGATTGCCGACTGCGGAAGCACCACGACAAAGTGGGCGATGGTGGGCGACAACGGAGGGCTCGTCGAGCGGTTTACATCGCCGGGCATGAATGCAAGCCTCCTGTCGCCCGACGATCTGCACACCACTCTGCTCTGCTCGCTCCCCACATCACGCCGCGCCCCGGAAGTGGATACGGTATTCTTCTATGCTGCCGGATGCCGCACAAGCGCCCAGCGCGCCACCATAGCCGATGCCTTGGGCGCCGTGTATCCGCGCGCCCGCATCCATGTCGACGGTGACCTGATAGCCGCCGCCAGAGCATTGTGCGGACACAATCCAGGCATAGCCTGCATAATGGGCACAGGCTCCAACTGCTGCCTCTACAGCCCGGAAAGCGGAGGCCGGATAGTAAAATCCGTATCGCCGCTGGGATACGTGCTCGGCGACGAAGGTTCGGGATCAGCCATAGGCAAACGTCTGGTAGCCGATACGCTCAGAGGGATACTGCCAGAAGATCTTCGCGAGGCTGTCATTAAATTCGCAGGAACGGATGCATCCGGGATTATCGAGCACATCTACCGGCGCAACGACGCCAACCGGTTTCTCGCATCGTTCGCACGTCTGGCAAGCGAGCACATCGGCCGCCCTGAAGTGGAGGCTATTGTAGGCGGATGCTTCGACGCATTCATCGAGCGCAACCTTATGCTGCTGCCTGATTACGACAGACTGCCCATCGGATTCACCGGATCAATAGCCGCCGGCTTCATCAGGCAACTTGAGGATTCCCTCCGGCGTCACGGCCTTGAAACGTCGCGCATTGTGGCGTCGCCCATGCAGGGACTTATCGAATATCATACCCACAAACAATAAACATCAACTATCCTTAGAATACCGCAATGAAAACCGATCGAGAAAGCACCATTGAGCTGATGCTGCTCAACATCACGGGCAACGACCGTCCGGGAGTTACTGACGCTTTGTCTGAAATTCTGGCCCGCTACGATGCCACGATACTCGATATCGGACAGGCCGACATACATCATACGCTCGCACTCGGAATCCTGATAAAGACCGACAGCAGGATATCCGGCGACCTCATGAAGGATCTTCTTTTCAAGGCCTATGAGATCGACGTCAACATACGGTTCAGCCCGGTCAGCGAGAGCGATTACGAGCAGTGGGTCGGCCTGCAGGGCAAAGACCGATGGATCATCACTCTGCTGGGCCGGCGGTTGCCGGCTGGGGCCATAGCAGCTGTCAGCCATGTTGTAGCCGAAATGGGACTGAATATCGACGGCATCAAACGTCTGACCGGACGCATGCCGCTTCATGGAGAGGATCCGCTGAGCAAGTCGTGCGTACAGATATCGGTCAGAGGCAGTCTTGATGACCAGACCGAGATGCAGAAACGGTTCATGGAGATCGCCAACCAGCAGGAAGTGGACATATCGCTGCAGGAGGATACAATGTACCGCCGCGCACGTCGTCTGGTATGCTTCGACATGGACTCCACTCTCATAGGCACAGAAGTGATCGACGAACTCGCCGACCGTGCCGGCGTCGGCGCCGAGGTAAGAGCCATCACCGAGAGCGCCATGCGCGGAGAGATCGATTTCTGCGAGAGCTTCACCCGGAGAGTGGCCCTGCTCAAGGGGCTTGATGAAAGCGTGATGCGCGATATCGCGGAGAATCTCCCTATAACCGAAGGTGTTGACCGCATGATGAAAGCGCTTAAACGCACCGGCTACAAGACAGCCATACTTTCGGGAGGATTCACCTATTTCGGCAACTATCTCAAGCAGCGCTTCGGATTCGACTATGTGTATGCCAACGAACTGGAGATCAAAAACGGCAAACTGACCGGCCGCTATGTGGGCGACATCGTCGACGGACGACGCAAGGCTGAGCTGCTGAAACTCCTCGCCCAGGTTGAGAACGTCAACATCAAGCAGACCATCGCCGTCGGCGACGGAGCCAACGACCTCCCGATGCTCGCCACAGCCGGACTCGGCATCGCCTTCCACGCCAAACCGAAAGTGAAAGCTACAGCCGACCAGTCGCTATCCACTATAGGTCTTGACGGCATACTCTACTTCATAGGCTTCAAGGATTCACTCATATCATAAAGCCGCCGGCCAATGATGAACAACATCATAGCCAATATGCGCCGCGACTGGCCCAGAATGCCTGACGCGGCGCTATTGCGTCTGGCCGAAAAGCTTGAACCTGTAAGGATCCGGCGCCGCCAGCTTCTGATCGAAGCCGACAAGAGGTGTCCGTGGGCTTACTTCATCGAGACAGGGGTGACGCGGTCATACTGGCTTGTCGACGGGCAGGAGATCACCACGTCATTCTCTATCGAAGGAAGCATCGTATTCAGCATGGACGAGCTTTATTATGACCGGCCGAGCGAAGAATATGTAGAGGCTCTTGATGATGCCGAAGGATTCAGGATCAGGGTAGATGATCTTCGCGAGCTTTTCGCCACAGATCTCGACCTGGCCAACTGGGGACGTGTCATCCACCAGAATGAATACCGTCGTCTCCACCGCTCCCACAAGGAGAGGCTGACGCTCCCTGCAGCGGAACGATACGAGGCTTTCCTAAATCAGTTCCCTGAAGTTTGCCGCCGGGTGAAACTCGGATACATAGCCTCATATCTCGGCATCACCCTCCCCACGCTCTCGCGCCTGCGGCGCAAGAGCCGAATTTGACCTGCGACAATTTTTATGTCGGCCATTGCGTCTAATTTTGCGAAACAAAACCAATCGCAAGATAATAAACCACGATAAAAATGTCAGCATCAACAGCATCAAGCATCTTCTCTACCTCCAAACCCCACTACGAGCTGCTCGACGGATTGCGAGGCGTAGCGGCCCTGATGGTCATATGGTATCACTTTTTCGAAGGATTCGCCACATCGCCTGTCGACCAGGGTTTCAACCACGGCTATCTTGCAGTGGATTTCTTTTTCGTGCTCTCAGGCTTCGTCATAGGCTACGCTTACGATGGCCGCTGGCGTCAGGGCCTGACCAAAGGAGAGTTCATGCTCCGCCGTGTAATACGCCTGCATCCGATGCTGATAATGGGCGTCATATTCGGCGTCATTGCTTTCATAATACAGGGAGCCGAACACTGGGATCATACCAAAGTGGCGTCCTGGGCTATATGCGTCAGCTTCCTGCTCGGAATATTAATGCTGCCTACTTTCCCCGGAGCACAATCGGAAGTGAGAGGCAATGGCGAGATGTTCCCGCTCAACGGCCCGAGCTGGTCGCTCTTCTTCGAATACATAGCGAGCATCGGCTACGCCCTGATCCTCCATAAGCTGTCGGACCGCGCCCTGCGGTGGGTAGTCATAGTCAGCGGCCTCGGACTGGCCGCCTCGGCAGTAACGAATCTTTCTGGCGCATACCACATAGGCATGGGATGGTCGATGGCCGACTATGGCTGGATCGGCGGACTGTTCAGAGTATCGTTCTCATTCGGCATAGGTCTGCTCATGTCGAGGGGATTCAAGCCGGTGAAGATCCGCGGAGCCTTCTGGATATGCAGCGCCGCCATCATAGGTATAATGTGCGTGCCATATATCACTCCCGACGGTGAACCGAGCGTATGGAACGGCATTTTCGACTCTGTAATGACACTGGGCGTTTTCCCCGCCGTGGTCTACATCGGAGCGTCAGGCATAACTACCGACAGCTTCTCCCGGAGCCTCTGCAATTTCTTCGGCAACATATCCTATCCGATCTATATCATCCACTATCCCTTCATGTATCTCCTCTACGCGTGGATATGGACAGATCCGTCACAGCGCACATTCGCCGACATCTGGCCCATATGCGTGACAATGTGGTTCGGCCTGATACTTCTCGCATGGATTATGCTCAAGGTCTACGACGAGCCTGTCAGACGCTGGCTCAACCGGAAGGCTTTCGGACGCTGATCAGTCGGCAGGGCCGTCGCCTCCGGTGACGGCCTGCTCGAACTCGATCCTGTCGGCGCGGTCTATCACGTAATGGTCGTAATACGACAGCAGCAGTGTGGTCAGCGGCAAAGCTATGATCAGGCCGATAAATCCGAGCAACGTGCCCCATACCGACAGCGACAGCAATATGATCGCCGGATTGAGACCCATGGTCTTGCCCATGATTTTTGGAGTCAGGATCAGATCCTGTATGGCCTGCACCACACAATATACTGCTATGGCCTGCCAGAATATGCTCCAGAAATCGCCTCCTCCGCCGGCCGAATAGACCATGCACAGTATGACAGTGGGAAATATCGACACAAGCTGCAGATAGGGCACCATATTGAGAATGCCGATGAAAAGCCCGAGCACCACAGCCATCGGAAGACCGATGATAAGGAAACCTACTGCAAACAGGATTCCGACGATGAATGCCACAAGTGCCTGTCCGCGGAAATAATGGTTCATCGACTCCTTTATATCACCTCCAACCTTGAAAACCATATGCCGGTATTTGGGTGGCACCATGCGCTTCATGGCCATGAAAAAACGCGGATAGTCGATCATGATGAATACCACATAAAGCACCACGATAAACCAGTTGAAGATACCGAGCAGCAACGATATCGAGCCCGTCAGTATGCTCCATGTGGTAGCGAGGGCGTTTTCGATCAGCGACATCCATTCCTGACGGGTCAGCATGTCGGAAATCGCTGCAAAATCCACCTGACTCTTGAGAAACTCATGAATGCCTGCCGGAAGAAAAGTGATCTGGATCTCGCTCGAAGCATAGTTGCGGAGTATCCTTGCCATAGAGTGCATCTCTTCGGTCAGCATCGGCACGAGCAGCCAACCGAGCACGGAGAGGAAAAACACCGATTCAAACAGGGTGACGAATATTGCGACCACTCTGCCTCTGAGATGCAGGAGGCGGCGGTTGAACTGCACGAACGGTTCGAACATATACGCTATCAGACAAGCTACAAAAAATGGCAGGAGCACATTGCGCAGCACATTGATAAGCCATACGGCGCCACAAATGAGCGCTACGGTGATAAGGAGGCGTACTACTCGGTCAAATGTAAACGGACGGGGCATATTTTTTAGTATCAGGGAATAAAGCGATCAAGCACGGTGTCGATCAGATCGACTACAGCCGTACGGTAATTCGGCGTGGCATTGCCGTTCATCCGGTTGGCAATTATCGAGCATACGGTCATAGCCCTGTGACCCATCAGAAGCGAGAGTCCCTGCAGCGGAGCCGACTCCATCTCATAGTTGGTGACACGCTGTCCGAGATAAGAAAATGACTCCAGGCGGCTGTTGATATCCGGATTGGCGAGAGGCAGACGAAGCTCGCGGCCCTGCGGCCCGTAAAAACCGACAGCCGAAATCGTGTTGCCAAGCGTCATGTCGTCTCTACCGATAAGCTTCACCAGCCCTGGATCTGACGATACGACATACGGGCGTGCCCACATAGGATTCCATCCGGTATGTTCACAAAGAGCCTTTTCATATCCGAGATCGGCCACATCATTGCGATGCTCATAATAGTTGAGGACGCCGTCAAATCCTATCGACTTGGCAGCTATGACCGGTGTACCGATGGGTATGTCGGGCTGCAGCGATCCGGAGGTACCTATTCTCACCATTTCCAAAGACCTTTTGCAGTCTCTTACCTCACGCGTCGTAAAATCCACATTGGCGAGAGCGTCTAGCTCATTGACCACTATATCAATATTGTCGGGGCCGATGCCATGGCTGAGGCACATTATGCGATGCCCGCGCAACTGGCCTCCGACTGTGCGGAATTCGCGGTTCTGCACGGTAAAATCTATCCGGTCAAAACGCTCGGCCACGAGGTCGACTCTTGACGGATCGCCGACAAGTATGATTTTGTCGGCAAGCTGTTCGGGGCGCAGATGAAGATGAAACACACTCCCGTCGGAGTTGATAATGAGTTCGGAAGATTCGATAATGCGTGCCATGATCATTAATTGTATTGTGTAGTTAAGTTCGAAATTATGCCAGCCTGTATTTAGCTCCAGGAAAAGGAAGTACGATCCCCTTGAATTCCATTTCTATAAGCATTCCTGTCAGACGTCCGACCGGGATATCGAGATCCACCGACAGACGATTGATCTGAGCCTCCCCTTTTTCCCGCAGATAATCTGTCACCCTCTGCTCCTCTGGACTCATCTCCGGGAAAAGTGTCGGCTGGCTATGTTCTGTCTGTCGCACCGGCCATCGCATAGCCTCAATAAGATCGTCGGCCGAACCTATCAGCGAGGCCACATTCCTTCGTATCAAACTGTTGCATCCAGCGCTATATATATCCGACGTACGCCCGGGCAAAGCGAAAACATCGCGGTCGTAGTCAGATGCGATGCGGGCGGTGACCATCGCACCACCTTTCTCTGCCGACTCCACAACCATCAGACAGTCGCTCACTCCGGCCACGATGCGGTTGCGTGCCAGAAAGTTGCCTTTGTGTACCGGAGTGGAACTCGTGTAGTCTGTCAGCAGCATTCCTCCGTGTCTGACTATATCGACCGCCGTGCGTCGGTGCGCTGCCGGATATATGGTGTTGAGGCCATGGGCAAGGACAGCCACCGTAGGGAGACCATATTCAAGAGCTGCTCTATGGGCCGCGACATCTATTCCGTAAGCCAGCCCGCTCACTACTGCCACCGTGGCATTGACCTTGGTGGCAAGCCCCTCCACAAGCTTGCGGCAGAAATCAGTCCCGTATGGAGTGGCATGACGAGTACCTACTATACCGATTGTAAGCATTTCGTTAATCGGACAGTCGCCGGCCGCATACAGCATCAGGGGAGCATCGGCGCAGTCGTGCAGACGCGAAGGATATTTCTGATCAGTATAATAAATTGGAGTCACGTTGCCGGCAGCAGTAAAATCAGCCTCTATCGCCGCCGCCTCAAGAATGGCGTTGCGATAGGCCCTTTCGAATATCCTGTTGGAGAAGCCCATGACGGCAGCAAGCTGCCGGTCGGCAGCCTTGAAAAATTCTTCTTCCGAACCGATGCGCGATAATATCTCCGAAGCAAGCATCTGGTTGATGCCCTTCAGTTGAGAAAACGCTATCCGGTATACAAGCCTGTCGCGATCCATATTGAGAGAGGTCAGTCGTTGATATATTCCGAAAAGGCTTCGGCAAGAGCGTCGCCACGGGTCAGACGTCCGTTTTCCAGACATACGACCTCGACACGCGCCCTCACCACCGGTTCGCCTCCGGATGTACGAAAGATATCCTGACGGAAAACGAATTTTGCTCCTTCACGGCTTATAGCCAGACAGGAGTCCATGGAGTCGCCCGAACGGAGCGGATGCAGATACTCGATCTCCACCTTGCGGAGCACCGGATCGATCCCCTGCTCATGCATGGAGGCGAATGACAGACCTGCGGCATCGCAGAACGCGTGACGCGTATGCTCGAGATAGTGGAGATAGTTTGCATTGTTTACTATCCCCTGCACGTCGAGCTCGTAATCGCGCACCTTCAGCGGCAATATGAAGTCATAGGCAGTGTTGTTGGCTTTATTCCTGACCATGTCATGAAAATTTTGGTGTAAAAATACTCAAAAAAAGCGGGTTGATCAGTAATTTTGCAGGCAAATTTTCTTTATCACTATATGTCAACCGTAATATCAACCTTAATATTGCTGGTTATCAGCAATATATTCATGACATTCGCCTGGTACGGCCATCTTAAGCTCTCCTCTGCCGGCATATCGACAAGCTGGCCACTCTACGCGGTCATATTGTTTTCATGGGGAATAGCCCTGCTCGAATATTGCTGTCAGGTGCCGGCCAACCGTATCGGATATGAGGGCAACGGCGGTCCCTTCTCGCTGATACAGCTCAAGGTAATGCAGGAGGTGATAACGCTGGTGGTCTTCGTCGTCTTCAGCCTGATAGCGTTCGAAGGGTTCGAATTGAGATGGAATCATATAGCGGCTTTCGTGCTGCTTGTCGGCGCTGTCTACCTCGTGTTCATGAAGTGAACCGACTGCGCAGACACAAAGCTGGCGCCGCATCCCAGCTAAAGGGATCAGGCGCCAGCTGCGTGTTATGACGGATCAGTATCCCGGACAGGACCGCATTACTTGTTTACGCGGTATTTGTCAATGCCCTCCTTGAGGAAGTCGACAATCTGACGGGCGGCGGCAATGCCGGCATTGATATTGGCCTCGCTGGTCTGGGCGCCCATTTTCTTCGGCGTAAAAAATACTCTTTCGCCAAAACGTGCTGACAGTTCATCGGCATTGTCGGGCTTCACGTCAGCCACATATTTTAGATCGGGCCTCTCCTCAAGGGCCTGCAGCAGCCCCTCCTCGTCAATCACCTCCTTGCGGGCGGTATTGATCAGCACTCCCCCTTTGGGCATCAGCGTTATCAGTTCGCGGCCTACCGACCGGCGGGTGGCGTCGGTAGCGGGAATATGAAGCGATACGATCTTGTTGTCGGCATAAAGCGATTTCAGGTCGTGCACCGGTTTCACTCCGGCCTCCGTCATCACCTCATCCGGACAGAACGGATCGAGAGCCGACACCTCCATACCGAAACCTTTGGCGATACGGGCCACATTACGACCCACCTGACCGAATGCATGTATGCCGAGACTCTTTTCCTTAAGTTCCGAGCCGGATGTGCCATTATATCCGTTACGCACAGCCATTACAGCCATACCGAACACCAGTTCGGCCACTGCATTGGAATTCTGCCCGGGAGTATTCTCGACGCAGACGCCGTGGGCCGTAGCGGCCTGGAGGTCAATATTGTCGTAGCCTGCTCCAGCTCTGACCACTATTTTCAGTTTTTTTGAGGCATCAAGCACCGCGGCATCGACCTTGTCGGAACGCACTATGAGAGCGTCCACATCGGCCACGGCATCGAGCAGCTGCTGCTTATCCTGATACTTTTCCAGAAGCATGAGTTCGTAGTCTGCCTCTTCTATCACTTTACGTATGCCGTCGACAGCTACGGCAGCAAACGGTTTTTCGGTAGCGACGAGTACTTTCATGGCGCGTTGTCAGTGTTTGTTTTGGAATTCGTTCATTGCGTCGACGAGAGCGCGGACGCTTTCGATCGGAAGAGCGTTGTAGAGCGAGGCACGGAAGCCGCCTACGGAGCGGTGGCCCTTGATGCCCACAATGCCGCGGGCCGATGCGAAGTCGACGAATTCTTTTTCAAGCTCCTTGTACTCTGGCTTCATGACGAAGCATACGTTCATTATCGAGCGGTCGGCGTGATCCTTTACAGTTCCCTCGAACATGCGCGACGAATCTATGGCTTCATACAGGACAGCCGCCTTGGCGAGATCGCGTTTCTCAAGCTCTCGCACGCCGCCCTGCTCCTTATACCAGCGCAGAGTCTGGAGAGCGGAGAATACCGGAAGCACCGGAGGTGTGTTGAACATCGAATCCTTCTTGATATGCGTGCGGTAATCGAGCATCGTGGGGATGACGCGGTCGACATGTCCGAGAGCGTCCTCTCTGACTATTATTATAGTAGCCCCGGCTGGCGCGAGATTTTTCTGTGCGCCTGCATATATTATGTCGTATTTGGCCACATCGACCGGACGCGAGAAGATGTCGGACGACATATCGCATACCAGACGAACATTCCCGGCATCCGGATCCTTACGGATCTCTGTGCCGTAGATAGTATTGTTGGATGTGTAGTGGAAATAATCGGCATCCTGCGGGATTGTGAAATCCTTGGGAATATAGTTGAAGTTAGAATCCTTCGACGACGCCACCACATCGACTTCGCCGAAGATCCTTGCCTCCTTGATGGCATTTACAGCCCATGTGCCGGTCTCAAGATAGGCGGCTTTACGGGCCAGGAGATTGAACGGCACCATGCAGAACTGCAGGCTGGCGCCTCCGCCGAGGAACAACACAGAGTATCCTTCAGGAACGTCAAGAAGCTCCTTGACAAGCGCACGGGCCTCTTCCATTACGGCGACGAATTCCTTGCTGCGGTGCGACACCTCAAGGAGCGAAAGCCCGGTTCCGGCGAAGTCGATCACGGCTTCGGCGGTATTTTTGATTGTGTACTGGCTCAGAATGGATGGGCCTGCGTAGAAATTGTGTTTGTGCATGAGGCAAATGTTTTAGAGTAGATGTTGTGACGGCAAATATAAAGAAAAAATTCTGTAATTGACAAATATTCATGAGAAACTTTTCACGAGTCAGTGACGATGGACAGCGAACCAATATTGCCACTGGAATGTTTTAAGTCTGTAACATGATTGTCACACACAATACTGTCACATGAATATTTGGAATTAACTACAACTAACATAAAATTATTTCTACTATGAACACAGCTCCCTTACAAGGCATCAAAGTGGTAGACTTCACAAACGTCCAGTCTGGCCCTTCATGTACTCAGCTCCTCGCGTGGCTTGGCGCGGATGTAGTCAAGATCGAACGTCCCGGCACAGGCGACGCGACCCGCAACGAACTGCAGTTTGATCCCGACTGCCCGAGCTACTACTTCCTTCAGCTCAACTCCGACAAGAAATCTCTTGCCCTCGACGCAGCCACCCCCGACGGCAAGGATATCCTGACACGCCTCATCAAGGAATGTGATATATTTGTGGAAAACCTCCATCCGGGAGCCATGGACAAGCTCGGCTTCAGCTGGGAAGTGGTCCACAAACTCAATCCGAGATGTATCTACGGCACGATCAAGGGATTTCCTTCAAGCTCCAGATATGCCGGCCTCAAGGCCTACGAGCCTGTAGCCCAGGTTACGGCAGGAGCAGCTTCCACCACCGGATGGTGGGAAGGCCCCGACAACGTGCCTACTCAGAGCGGCGCGGCTCTTGGTGATTCCAACACCGGCATGCATCTTACCATCGGATTGCTCGCCGCTCTATGCCAGAGAGAGAAGACCGGCGAGGGATGCTACGTGTATCAGTCGATGCACAACGCATGTCTCAACCTCTGCCGAATCAAGACCCGCGACCAGCTGACTCTTGACCGCATCGGCTATCTGACACAGTTCCCGCAGTATCCCGACGGCAAGTTTGGCGACTTCGTGCCACGCTCGGGCAACCAGGAAGGATCGGGAGTGCTCGGATGGACCTACAAATGCAAGAACTGGGCCAACGATCCCAACGATTACGTCTACGTGATACTCCAGCGCGGAGCAAAAGACTTCGAGCTCGCATGCAAGGCTTTCGGCTTCGAGGACTGGCTTACCAACCCCGACTTCAACACAGCCGATGCCCGCGACAAACACAAACAGGAGGTATGGGCCCGCATACAGAAGTTCTGTCTCGACAAGACCAAGTTTGAAGTCACCGAGATCCTGTCGAAAGCCGGTGTGCCCGTAGCTCCAGTATTGAGTACAAAGGAGATCATGACCGACGAAAGTCTGTATGACGGCAATACCCTCGTCAAGATCAACCAGGGAGGCAAGATCGGTGAATTCGTCACTGTAGGCGTTCCTTTCACACTCTCCAATTTCCAGCCCACCTACGGGCCTTGTCCGACGCTCGGCGGCAATACGGATGAAGTGCTCAAGAGTATCGGCTATACCGACGAACAGATCGCATCGTTCGCCAAGAACGGCACTACAGCACCCATGCCAAAGGCAGCTGCCAAATAATATACTCCGGACACTGCGTCCGACTCTACCCGGCCGGAAACCCATTCCTGTTCCCGGCCGGGTATCCGACAAAAAGTCATTTTATCAACATTTACCTATCATTTAAGTACATCCGATGTCAACCACACCAACCACACCCAATCCCTCAACACAAGCTCCCCACTTCCCGGAGCAGGTGACAGGTATGTATATTCTCGCGCGAGCGCTCAAAAACGCAGGAATCGACGTCATGTATGGCCTTGTCGGCATCCCGGTGACCGAAATGGCATATATCGCCCAGGCCCAGGGCATCCGTTTCATAAGCTTCAGGCATGAACAGCAGGCCGGTATGGCTGCCGCCACCCACGGCTTCCTGACAAAGAAACCGGGAGTATTGCTCACTGTATCGTCCTTAGGCTTCATGAACGGACTGACAGCCACAGCCAATGCCACTGTCAATTGTTACCCCATGATACAGATCTCCGGATCAAGCGTCAGAGAGCCGATAGATCTCGAACAGGGCACCTACGAAGGACTCGATCAGCTCAACGTGGCCAAAGGCCTTGTCAAGGCCGCCTATCGCGTGAACCGTCCGGAAGACATACCCACAGCCGTTGCAAGAGCCTACAGAGCAGCCGTCTCGGGTCGTCCGGGCGGAGTATATCTTGATGTCACTACTCCATGCCTCGGGGCTGTGATGAACCACGACGACGCCGAGAAGCTGCTTTTCAAGCCGGTGGATCCCTGTCCGGCCATGGTGCCGTCGCCTGAATCGGTGGATCGCGCGATAGAGCTTCTGGCTTCAGCGCGGCATCCGGCCATCCTGCTCGGCAAAGGCGCTGCCTACGCACAGGTCGACGACAAGATCAAGCAACTCGTCGAAAAGACCGGCATACCGTTCTACCCGATGTCGATGGCAAAGGGGCTCATGCCCGACAACCATCCGCTGAGCGCCATCTCAGCCAGAAGCACGATCATGGAGAAGGCCGACGTAGTGATGCTAATCGGCGCCAGACTCAACTGGCTCCTATCGCGCGGACATGGCAAATGGAATCCCGCCGGCAAATTCATACAGCTTGAAATCGATCCCGAGGAGATCGACTGCAACCGCCCGATAGCGGCGCCGGTAGTAGGCGATATCGAAAGCTCGCTCGACGCGATCCTCGCCAAGCTGCCCGGAACGAAGCTCAATATGGATCCGGCATGGGTGAAAGGCATTCAGGACGAGTCGAAGGTCAAAAACGCCAAGTTTCTGGAGCGTCTGGAGCCGCAGACCGTGCCGATGACCCACTGGAGTGCTCTGAGCGCAGTAAAGAAAGTGCTTGAGGCCAACCCTGACACTATACTGGTCAACGAGGGAGCCAACACTCTTGACGACACCCGCGACAGTGTCGACATGTTCCTCCCCCGCCACCGTATCGACTGCGCGACATGGGCCATCATGGGCATGGGCATGGGATCGGCCATTGGAGCGGCCGTAGCCACAGGAAAGAGCGTAGTGGCTGTTGAAGGCGACAGCGCCTTCGGCTTCTCCGGGATGGATTTCAGCACTATATGCCGATTCAATCTGCCAGTTACAGTAGTGATATTCAACAACGGAGGCATATACAACGGTATCGGTGAAAACCTCAGCAAGGATGGCGACCCCGCTCCGACCACACTCGATGTAAAGGCTCGCTATGACAAACTGGGCGACGCATTCGGTGCCAAGACTTACTATGCGACCACTCCTGCCGAGCTCGAAAGCGCGCTGACCGAGGCTGTAGCCTCGAAGCGACCGTGTCTGATTGATGCGCAGCTCGCCGCCGATTCAGGCAAGGAAAGCGGACATATCGGGTATCTCAATCCTACGCCTCTTATCAATATCGTAGTATAATACGCGTATACCTTAAAGCCCGGAGCTACCGCCATCCGGTCATTGTAGCCCCGGGCTTTTCGAATTTCACGTTTCCAGAATTAAAACATTCAACCAAAAAAATCCCCTGTTATGCTACACATCATTCTCTATGCCATAGTCCCGATCCTCGTGGTGATGGCAGCCGGATACATCTCCGGCAAGAAAGGGGTGTTTTCGGCCAAGGACGGCAAAGCATTCAATAAAGTAGTGCTTGATTACGCACTGCCGGCAGCATTGTTTGTCTCGATTGTCGACGCCAACCGCAAAATGCTCGTTTCGGATCTGAAGCTCTCGATCATATCACTGGTAGTGATCATGTTCGTATTCATGCTCGTCTACTGGATCTATAAATATTGTTTCCGCAAGGATGGCGTCACTCAGGCCGATGCCGCCGTTATGGCGCTTATCAATGGATCTCCTACCATCGGATTCCTCGGCTTTGCAGTGCTGGAGCCTATTTTCGGCACCAACGCCTATGTGGCTCTCGTCGTGGCCATAGTAGGCATCGTGGTCAATGCTGTAGGCATCCCGGTCGGACTTTCGCTGATGAACGCCGGCAAGGAGGCTCAGCTCGCACAGAAAGGCTCACATAAGCCCAATCCCTGGAAACCGGTGCTCCATGCGCTCGCCCAGCCTGTCGCATGGGCTCCAATACTTGCTGTCATCTGGGTGATCGCAGGTATTCCCTGGCCCGACTGGGCAAGTCCGTCATTTGACCTGATCAAGGGTGCTAACGCCTCGATGGCCGTATTCGCAGCAGGTATCACACTTTCGTCAGTGAAAGTGACCATCAACTGGCAGGCCATTCTCGGCGTGATCCTTAAGCTCATCGTAATGCCCGCGATGCTCCTCATTGTCGGCCTGATTTTCAAGATGTCGCCCGACAACCTCGCCATGCTTGTCGTGGCCGGAGCACTTCCTCCCGCATTTTCAGGCATCATCATTGCCGACCAGAACGACACTTATGTCGCTACAGGTACGTCATCGCTTGCCATATCCGTCATACTGTTCATGGCATTCTGCCCGCTGTGGATATGGATCACCAAGCTCTGTGTGGGCAATATCCCCGGCGTAGCTATCTGACGTCAGGACTATATTGCTGACTCTGACCATCGGCCGTCGGAAAACGTCGTCGTCAAAGACCGTGTTCCGGCGGCTTCGGTCATATGAGACTTATTCCATCCACGATACACACGAAGTTATACCGACACAGAAATGAATGAATCCGACAAACAAATAATGGACGGCTGCACTGCGGCGACACACATAGCCTATGCTTTGAGCGAGATTGCCACGATATATCCGATCACCCCGATCGCATCTATGGGCGAGACAGCCGACAAATGGGCGCTCCATGGTCGTCTCAACATATGGGGACGTCCGATGGAGGTCAAAGAAATGGAGAGCGAGCTCGGTGCTGCCGGGGCGACTCACGGAGCGGCCGTCGCCGGAGCTCTGGCTACGACTTTCACAGCATCACAAGGTCTCCTGCTTATGATCCCGAATATGTACAGGATCGCGGGAGAGCTGCTTCCAGTGGTGTTCCATGTAGGCACCCGTTCGATAGCCGCACATGCATTGTCGATATTCGGCGACCATCAGGACGTCATGGCTTGCCGTGGCACCGGTTTCGCCATGTTGAGTTCGAGCAGCGTACAGGAAGTGATGGATCTCGCTCTGGTAGCCCATCTGGCGGCTATCGAGGGAAGAGTGCCGGTGTTGCACTTTTTCGACGGGTGGCGCACGAGCAATGAAATATCCACTATCGAGACTATCCCGTACGACACCATAGCCCGGCTCGTCGACAATGAGAAAGTGGCGCAATTCCGGGCCCGCGCCATGAATCCCGATCACCCCGATCAGCGCGGCACAGCTCAGAATCCCGACGTATACTTCCAGATGCGCGAGGCTGCCAATCCTTATTATGAGAAGTTTCCCGCCATTGTGCAGAGAGCCATGGATCGTGTAGGCGAAGCTACAGGCCGTCATTACCGTCTGTTCGACTATTGCGGCGCACCCGATGCCGATCGCGTCATTGTAATCATGGGCTCAGGAGCGGAAGTGGCATCACAGGCTGCAGAATGCCTCAACCGACAAGGGCAACGCACCGGAGTGCTCAACGTCAGGCTGTTCCGTCCGTTCTCTGCCGATGCTATGATGGCAGCTTTGCCGCCGACGGTAAAGTCTCTTGCCGTCATGGACCGCTGCAAGGAGCCCGGATCGGAAGGCGAGCCGCTGCTGCTCGACGTATCGTCGGCTGTGCTCGGGTCAGGACGTGATATAAAGGTAATAGGCGGACGGTTCGGTCTGTCGAGCAAGGATTTCAATCCGGCTATGGCCATAGCCATTTTCAATGAGATGTCAAGTCAGAATCCCCGACGTCGTTTCACCGTAGGAATAACCGATGATGTCAGCCATCTCTCGCTCACAGTCGGCGCCACCCCCGATCTGACGCCCGACGACATGCATCAGGCTATATTTTACGGCATGGGATCCGACGGCACAGTCGGGGCGACCAAACAGATTGCCGGTATTATCGGCGCCACTCCGGGACTGTATGCCCAAGCCTATTTCCATTATTCCGCAAAGAAATCGGGAGGCTACACAATTTCCCAGCTCCGTATCGCTCCACATCCGGTCAAGGCAGCCTATGCGATTGAGAATGCCGACTATGTGGGATGCAACAAGGATGCCTACGTAGGCCGATTCGAGTTGCTCGACAAGATAAAGGAGGGCGGCACTTTCGTGCTGAACACCCCTTGGACACTGGAAGATATGGCGACCATGCTGCCGGCATCGCTGAAGAGGGCCATAGCCGGAAAGCATGTGAAATTCTATACAGTCGACGCCACCTCGATTGCCGCAGCCCACGGACTCGGAGCCAGGATCAACACCATCATGGCCACCGTATATCTGAAACTTGGCGCGACCGTGGCATTCGGCGAGGCGATCGACAAGCTTAAACAGCTTGCAGGCGACACTTACCGTCATGAAGGGAACGCTATGGTCAACGCAAACATTGCGGCAATCGACGACGCTTTATCTGCCGCACGTCAGATAGATTATCCGGCATCCTGGGCTGAAGCGGCTGAAAATCCGACAGCTCAGCCAGAACGTGCCTTACCCGACTTTATCAGCCGGATTGCCCGGCCATGCATGAGGCTCGAAGGCGACTCTCTGCCCGTATCGCTTTTCAGGCCCGACGGTGTAATACCTATGGGCACGACCGCATACGAAAAACGCTGCATCGCCATCAACGTGCCGCAATGGGATCCGTCGAAATGCATACAGTGCACACTCTGCTCTCTCGTATGCTCGCATGCCGCCATCCGACCGGTCGTAGCCACTCCCCAGGAGATGGAGGGTGCGCCGGCACAATTCACGACGGCCGAAGGCAATCCCAGAAATTTCAATGGCCTGAGATACCGGATACAGGTCTATGCGGCTGACTGCACGGGATGCGGATCCTGCGCCGTAGTCTGTCCCGGACACGCTCTGACTATGAAGCCGCTTGCCACTCAGCTGGCCTTGCAGAGCCGTATGCTCGACTTTGCCGAATCCCATATCAGCGAGAAGCCGGATCTTCTGCCGAGATTCACCATCCAGGGCTCTCAGCTCCGGCGTCCGCTGCTGCAATTCTCGGGCGCCTGCGGCGGATGCGGAGAGACACCTTACGTAAAACTGCTTACCCAGCTCTTCGGCGAGCGTATGATCATTTCCAATGCCACAGGATGCTCCTCGATATGGGGAGCAAACTATCCGAGCAACGCATATGCCACCAGCGCCGACGGCCGCGGACCTGCCTGGGGAAACTCCCTGTTTGAAGACAACGCTGAATACGGTTACGGAATGGCATGCGCACTCCACGACCGGCGGGAGTCGCTGAGAGCCGACGTCGAAAAGGCTGTAGCCGATGCGTCCACACCCGCAGCAATCGTCTCGTCTATGAACGACTGGCTCCGATCATACGATGATCCGGAGAAATCATATTCAGCCGGCAAGGCCATGATTGACGCTATCGGGCCTCATCCGTCCGACAGCCTGTTCGCCTCAATAGCCGGGCGAGCCGACCTGACAGGCGTAAAGAGCATCTGGGCCATAGGAGGCGACGGCTGGGCCTACGACATAGGATTTGCCGGACTCGATCATGTGCTCGCTCAAAACGAGAATATTAACATAATGGTGATGGACACCGAATGCTACTCCAACACCGGCGGCCAGACGTCAAAAGCCACTCCACTTGGCGCGGTGGCCAAGTATTCAGCCGACGGCAAGCGCACGTTCAAAAAGGATCTCGGACGCATGATGATGACGTACCGCACTGTCTATGTGGCATCTATTGCCTTAGGGGCCAATTATCTCCAGGCGATAACAGCCATGCGTGAGGCAGAGTCTTACGCCGGCCCGTCATTAGTAATCGCATATTGCCCATGCATAGCTCATGGCATACGCAAAGGCATGAGCCACAGTATAATCGAAGAACGTCAGGCCGTGGAGACCGGCTACTGGCCGCTCTACCGGTTTGATCCACGTCTGGAAGCGCAAGGGAAGAATCCTCTTACGATCGACTCTCCCTCGCCTCAGACATCGGGTCTGGTCGATTTCATCAACGGGGAAAACCGATATGCCGATCTCCGTATGGTGGATCCTGCCGAAGCGGCAATATTGCAGCCCGATTTAAGCCAGCGGTGCGCACTGCTCCACTCCCTTCTTACGAAACAGCCATAGATCCACTCCGAAGGCTGTGAACTTTTCATCACAGCCTGCGTTTTTGATAGTATAACACTAAACCATTTACATACAGACTATGGACAACATCAACACCCAGATGGCACAGAAAGCCGCACAAGTGTCGGCTGACGCAGCCCGAATCAGCGCACAGGCCGCAAAAATAGCCGCAGCCGAAGAGATGGATGCCGTAAAGGAAGCCGCCTCTCAGCACCAGCAGAACGTCGCGGACAAAATCAGTGAGATAAAACATCAGGCTTCCGACAAATTAGGGAATCTGAAAGATCAGGCAGCCGACAAATTCAACGACGTCAAAGAGCAGGCAGGCGACTTCGCCTCGCAGGCATCCGACAAGATCAACGATATAACCTCGCAGGCCGGAGAAAAAATCTCGGGATTTACCGACAAAATCAAGGATATGGCCGCCGATGCACTCGAATCAGGAGCCAACGCAGCCCACAACCTTGCTGCCAAACTCAAGAACTGACACCGAATCAGACATTACATCCCGGCCGGTAGCTTCATATCGGCCGGGATGTCTGTATATCTGGAAAAAGTTATTGACAATATCATGCCGAGTTATCTACACTGTGTCGATAAGAAGATTTCATGCATGCCTGCCGTTTTAGTACTTTTGTAGCTGAAAACGGGGCACAGATAATTTACCGTAAGCCCCCGCCACACCAAGCATTATCTTATGAGCGATATAATCAGACTTTTACCCGATTCGGTAGCCAATCAGATAGCAGCCGGGGAAGTGATTCAGCGCCCGGCGTCAGTTGTCAAAGAGCTTGTGGAAAACGCCGTCGACGCCGGAGCCACGTCCATACAAATCATCATACGCGACGCCGGACGCACACTCATACAGGTAGTCGACAACGGATGCGGCATGACAGATACCGACGCACGAATGGCTTTTGAGCGTCATGCCACCTCGAAAATAGCCGACGCTTCCGATCTTTTCAGCCTCTCCACTATGGGATTCAGAGGGGAAGCCCTCGCATCCATAGCCGCGGTGGCCCACATAGAGCTGCGCACCATGCGGCATGAGGCACAGCTCGGCACACGTCTGGTCATAAAAGGCTCTGCCGTGGAGAGCCAGGAGCCCGAAGCAGGTGTGCCCGGGAGCAACATGATGGTCAAAAACCTGTTTTTCAATGTCCCGGCAAGAAGAAAGTTTCTCAAAAAGGATTCGGTGGAGCTGGCGAACATAATGCATGAGTTCGAGCGTCTGGCACTTGTAAATCCCGGGATCGAATTTACCCTTGTCAACAACGACACCGTCATGCACCAGCTCCTGAAAGGATCGCTGAAACAGCGCATCGTGGAGCTTTTCGGCAAAAGCATCGAGCGGCAGCTCATCCCGATACATACCGACACTTCGATAGTCAGAATCAGCGGATTCATCGGCATGCCCGAAAGCAGCCGCCGCCGCAATGCCCTACAGTATCTCTTTGTCAACGGCCGGAATATGCGTCACCCTTATTTCCACAAAGCGGTGATGACATGCTATGAGCCTCTGATAGCACCGGATGTCCAGCCCAACTATTTCATTAATTTCGAAGTCGATCCGTCGACTATCGACGTCAACATACATCCGACGAAACATGAAATAAAGTTTGAGGACGAACAAGCCATCTGGCAGATACTCGTCGCAGCAGTCAAGGAATCACTCGGACGATTCAACGGCATGCCCGGAATCGACTTCTCGACCGACGACGCTTCCCTGCCTCTGTTCAATCCCAACGCACAGGCTGATGCAGAACTCAACCTCGATCCGTCATATAATCCATTCACCCAACCGGCCGAATTACCGACTGTGGCCGCGACACCTGCTGCAAACTGCAGGAACGCATTCAGAAGCGGAGAAGCTTTGAGAAATGCCATCCGCGACTGGGAAAAACTATACGAGGGATTCAGGAGCGACACAGGGACTATCTCACCGGCACCAACCGTGGCAGGAAGCGCGCTCAACAGCATGTCGGCCGAGAATCCGGGCGAGGGATCTTCTGACATTTTCGGCGACACGGCCGACAATGACCCGTCGCAGCGTCACTGCATAAGTGTCAGGGGGAGATATATCATCAGTCCGTCACGGTCGGGTCTGATGGTCATCGACCAGCACAGGGCACATCTGCGGGTGCTTTACGATCAGTTTATGACGATGGCGGCCGACTCTTCGTTTGCCACACAGCGCCTTATGTTTCCGGAAATAGTAAGACTATCGCCGTCACAGGCGGCCGTTCTCGAAGGACTGCTTCCCGAAGTATCGTCGATCGGGTTCGACCTGTCACCTCTCGGCGACGGCGACTGGAGCATGAACGGCGCACCTGCTGTGCTCGGCGACGTCAATCCCGTCGACACTCTGCTGCGCATCATTGAGGACGAGACCGAAGGGGGCGACAAACCGGCGGATACTCTCCGGCAACGGCTCGCGCTCTCGATGGCCACGGCCGCGGCAGTAAGACCGGGCAAACAGCTGAGCGACGAAGAGATGGAACATCTTATGGCATCACTGTTCAGCCTCAAGTCGCCGAATTACACCCCCGACGGAAGGCTGATTGTGAGCATCATCACTACGGATGAACTCGCGAGCCGTCTCTGAAACATTTTTGACCAACCACTATGTCCGTTTTGCAAAAAATGTCTAAATTTGCACTTGTGAATACTCTGACACCCCACATACAGTATCTGATCGTAAACAACGACTGCGTGGTGATCCCCGGCTGGGGAGCACTGGTGGCTTCTGTCGGCCATTCGCGTCTGGAGAACGGGCAGCTTACTCCCCCATGCCGTTCGCTCGGGTTCAACCAGTCGCTCAACCATACTGACGGTATGCTTGCTTCAAGCATTGCGCGTCGTGACGGAGTGAGCTACCAGGTGGCGGATTCTATCGTCAGGGAAGGAGTGGACGAGATGAGAAACATCTATGATGTCAACGGAGAAGTCAGTATCGACCGGATAGGCACCTTTTCCCGCGACGCCAACGGATCCATGCTCTTCTCGCCTGCCGCCGACGGCATGGCCAACGCAAAGTACTTCGGACTGCCAGCACTTGCCCTACCCTCTGAAGAAAATGAGGTTGAGCCGGAACACAGTGTCAGATTCGTGCATCTGCGCAGAGCTGTCAGAGTAGCAGCCTCCGTGGCCATACTGACTCTGCTCGGATTTGTTCTTTCCACACCCGTACTTATCGACCGTCAGCACCACGACTTCGCTTCTCTCGCATATCCCGAGATAAAACCCGGAAAGCCCGTCGACCTCCCGCAACCCGAGACCAGCGCGCCGCAACAACAGCCTGCGCCAAAACTCTATATCTCGATGCCGCCGGCCGATGCCGTTTCTAGCGAAATTCCGACACAGCAACCCCAGGTGAAAACCAGGAATAAAAGCTATTATCTTATTGTGGCCTCGCACGCTACCCGCCGCCAGGCTGAAGATTATATCGCAGCCCGCGGCGACGAACAGCTCGACATACTTGAACGTGACGGCCGTTTCCGCGTATATGCCGCCACGGGAGCCACTCTCGAAGAAGCCCGCAAGCCTATGGCCGACAAGGCATTCGCGAGTCTTCATCCCGACGGATGGGTCTACCGGGCCAGATAAGAAGGTCTGACGGATCAGACATACCGTCGGTTTGCTGCACAGACAGATTCCGACACTGATTTACATATAAGCAACCAATATCAATCCATGACATCATTTCACGATTTACTCATAAACCGCCGCAGCATACGCCGCTATACCGACGAACCCGTGGCGGCCGATGACGTGCGTCTTATACTTGAGGCCGGCCTCATGGCTCCGACCTCCAAAAGCTCACGCTCGTGGCAGTTCATCGCCGTCGACGACAAGGATATGCTGCAGCGGCTGGCACAGTGCAAACCAATGGGCGCCGCACCGATAGCTGCCTGTCCGCTTGCCATAGTGGTAGTCGGCGATTCCACCAAATCCGATCCCTGGATAGAGGACGCCTCGGTAGCTGCGATAATGATGCAGCTGCAGGCCGCCGATCTCGGACTCGGATCGTGCTGGATACAGGTCAGAGGCCGGATGACAGCCGATCAGACGCTGTCGGAAGAATATGTGGCCGAACTGCTCGGCATACCCGAACATCTCAACACACTCTGCATCATTACCATAGGCCATAAGGACGAGCAACGCAAACCCATCGATCCGTCGCGGCTCGAATGGGAAAAGGAGCATATCGGATCATGGCAGTAATAATAGGATCGGGCAATGTCGCTTCGGCGCTCGCTCCGGCTCTTGAAGCAGCCGGACTTGACATCAGTCAGGTATGGAGCCGTAATCCCGACAATGCCGCCCGACTTGCCTCCGCTCTGAAAAGCCCCGCGCAGCCTGTCAGCGACCTCTCGCAGATCAGACAGGGTGAGGACTTCTACCTTGTGTCGGTGGCCGACGATGCCATACGCCCCATTGCCGAACGCATGAAAGGATTCGGCGGCCTGTGGGCGCACACTTCGGGATCAGTAGCCGCCGACGCACTCTCGGGCATAACCGATACCTACGGTGTGTTTTATCCGTTGCAGACGTTCACTCGCGGCATAGCCGTGGATATGACCGAGGTGCCGATGTATATCGAAGGCTCAGACGACGCATCGCGACAGACACTGTTGGAAACGGCACGCCGTATAAGCCGGCGAGTGAACATGGCCGACAGCTCACGGCGGCGCCGATTGCATGCGGCGGCGGTGTTTGCCTGCAACTTTGTCAATTACATGTGGACCGTAGCCGACGATATACTCCGCGAAGAGGGCGACGACATAAGCGTACTGTTCCCGCTGATAGAGGAAACGATGCGCAAAATGGAAACCACTGTCGACCCGGCTGCAGTGCAGACCGGACCGGCACGACGCAACGACAAGGGAGTGATGGAGGGACACACCCGACTGTTGTCGGCAGAGCAGACGGAGCTATACCGCAAAATTTCAGAAAACATAATCAACCGATACCACCATAATGAGCGCGATCAACTATGACCTGAGCAAGATTCGCGGAATGGCGTTTGACATCGACGGTGTCCTGTCCCCGTCGACGATACCCATGGATATCAGCGGCACCCCGCAGAGGATGGTCAATATCAAGGACGGATATGCATTGCAGCTGGCTGTGAAACGCGGCCTGAGAATCGCCATCATAAGCGGGGCCGACAGTCCGGCTCTCAAGGTAAGATATGCCGGACTTGGCATAACCGACATATATCTCAAGGCGTCGGTAAAACTTCCTGTGCTCGCCGAATGGATGGCCAAGGAAGGATTGACGCAGGAAGAGGTGGCCTACGCAGGCGATGATATCCCCGACATAGAGGCCATGCGCCACGTCGGTCTCGGTATCGCCCCGGCCGACGCGGCTCCTGAAGTGAAGGAGACCGCCGGATATATATCGCCGGTACCGGGAGGATATGGAGTGGCTCGCGATCTCATCGAGCAGGTGCTCCGCGATCGCGGTGAATGGATGTCTGACGCCAAAGCATTCGGATGGTGATGGAAAATCCTCTTGCAAATCTTAAGCGCTACAATATAAAGCTTGCCAGCGCTTCTCCACGCCGCAAGGAGCTTCTGGGCATGCTCGGCATTGATTTCGAGGTAGCACGCGGCATTGCTGTCGACGAGACATACCCGCCGGCGCTTTCGCCCGATTACGTGCCGGAATATCTTGCACGAAAGAAAGCGGCCGCCTATGCCGCTCAAGCAGCTGCCGACGATCTGATCATAACGGCCGACACAGTGGTGATACTCGGAGGAGAAGTTTTGGGCAAACCAACAAATGAAGAGGATGCGCGGCTCATGCTTACCCAGCTGTCGAACAGAGTGCATCAGGTAGTGACGGGGGTCGCAGTCGTAGTCCGTGGAGAGATCCACAGCCTGTCGGCCTCTACTTTCGTTGAATTCGCTCCGCTGACACAGGAAGAGATCACATGGTATGTCAAACAATACCGACCTCTTGACAAGGCGGGAGCCTACGGCATTCAGGAATGGATCGGCGCTGTGGGTGTCAGCCGTATAGATGGGAGTTTCTACAATGTGATGGGCCTTCCTGTACACCGTCTGTTCAACCTGCTGAAAACGCTGTAGGCGACGTTTCAGTCCCTAATGCAACGGAGAAGCTATGATGTGCATCCCCGTTTGGGCCGACACAGGCGACAAATCAATCTGACCGCTTCCGGCGGCCGGATCGCGCGAGACCGACAGCAGCATATCCATCCCTAACCGATCATAGATGAAACGGGCCACCACACCCATCGTCATGCGCACATTGGCTTCGACACAGGGGACGATTTCAAGACCTCCCGACGGCTTCTCTTCGGTCATCATGTCAATGCCTACCCAGCCGTTGTAGTACGGAGCTATTACTGAAGTAATTGCACGTGCAAGAGGAGCGGCCCAGATGCGTGGATCCACTCCCAGACGTCCAATTACTGTCTCATCCGACGCGATCAGATTCCCAAGATAACGGCCCGCGGAATCAGTATGAAATCCCGACATAGCCACAAATGCAGCTATGCCGCCGCTGCATCGGAAAAGCATGGCGAAATCCTTTGACTTATGCCGCGCACGCTCCACCATGACGCTGCCCTGCCGACGTATAAACCCATCAATATACCGTGTCAGCGTGGATGAATCGAGACGCCTGACATCAAAGACGCCCCTGCCGCTGCTCGACCAGGGCAGCTTTATGAATGCCTGGCCGTCAAAACGACTGATAGCCCGCTGAGCTTCCTGCCTGCTGAAGGCCTCTACAGGCAGAAGATCTTCGGGTATCCCGATCTCACTTGAAATACTGACAGATATTCTTCGATGACTCAGCAGGCGATGATGTTCAAGCCATTCATCCGATGGCAGCGCCTCCCTACCGACCCCAGCCGATTCATAACGCCAACGCGTGTTGCGGCTCCATCCCCACGGACAGCATTCCTCTACCGATGGGATATCCGACTGCAGACCTATCGTACCCTCGAATCCGTATTCGCGACACAGACGGGCAGCTGCTTCGGCATCCGATTCTGGAGCCATTATGACATCGTCGGGACCGCTCCACCACAAAGGCAGTAACGCCCCGGCACGCGACAGGGCCGCAGCTGCAGGTGGAGGGGTATAGCGTAGGGTATCGGCTGCAAGAGCCAGGTCATTTTCCGGATTAAACAGCAGCGCGCGACGCATGTCAACTTGAGCGGGCGTGTCAATGCGCCTTGATAGAGTCGATTGGCGCCGCTATGGTTACGGCAGGGATGGTGTCGGAGGCTTCGACAGAGATGTTTTCAGACTGCGCGGATATCGGTGACTCCCTTTCGGCTTGACCGGAGGAACCGCCTTTAGGATCGGCGCTGCGACGCACCTTGCGGATCTCCTTACGGCGTTTCGATGCCTCAGCCGCTTCCGGAGCAGGGATTTCCGACCGCATAAGCGCCCTCTGGCTTTCCGGAACCACAAACACATCGTCGGGCGACACCGGACGCATCTCCTCATACCAGGCGAATCTCGGTAGGAAATAGGAATTGCGCTTTGCCAGATAGAGGGGAGTAACCTTGCCTGTAGTGGCCGGACGGAAATGGACTGACTCTATATCATTGTCGCGGAAAAAAGCGTCCATTTCCGAACTCTCTACATAAGCATACTTATTGTATGTGGAATCACTCTCCATCGGAAACATTATCAGCATCACGTTTCCTTCAGCGAAAAGACGGCTTATGGTCGAATCGTTGAACCACGTCGTCATCTCCGAGGCGCTCATCTGCTGGTAGCAGTCCTCCGCCACATGCTCGGCCGTGAACCCGAATTCGGGAAGCCGAGCCCAGTCGACAGTCGAATCATTGACATGCACCTCAATGATATTGCCGAAAACCTGGCGGCGTCCGCTCCATACCACGGGATGATGATACATATGCATAAGCGAGTCGCGCTCCGTAGAGCTTAAAGAATCACATAGCCCCTGCATGTCTGAACGGAAAAACCTCACATTATGGTAAACGTTCATCACGCGTGTTGAGTCGGGATCCATGTATGCATAGATGGTGTCGCCATGCAGATAAAGCGTATCGGCCTTCGAATATTCCTTTGCAAGCGCGCGTCCTGTCACAAAAGCGCTGTCGGCAAGCTCATCATACCAACCATAATCGCCATGCAGCGACGACTGGCGTGCAGAGTCGGTAAGCACCATATTGCCGAACGCCTCACCTATTCCCTGATTACGGTCATAAAACAGCGTGTCGCCCGTGAGCGTATTGCCCTGCCGTGTAAGCACGAGCGAGCGCTTGTAAAGATCGGCAAGACCCGTAAGAGTGTTGTAAGTGCCGGAAGAGGACAGTATCTCTCCGTCGGCGCTGACTATTCTTGTATGGGCGATCAGCTCACACAGATGCGTCCCGGTGTTATATACGAGCGAATCCGTGTAAAGCCTCAGAGTATCGTTTCCATTGGGCGCCTCAAGATCCACATTAAAGTAGAAATAAGCGTATTTGGTGTCAGGATGGTACTCCCCTTCCTGTGACCGGAGAGTGTTGACAGCATCGTCAAGCACTCCACCGACGTTGTAAAAACCGATATTCGAAGCGAGATCATAGTTGAACACGTCGGTCGATAGCTCGACATCACGGTTGATCAGACGCACCTTCTTGCCAGGATCAGCATAAAGCACGGCCATCTCGTCGGCTCCTGAATATTCAAGTTCATCGGCATACACAAAAAGCGTATCCCCCTGCTCCATGCGCACATTGCTGAAGGCATCGAATGAATTGGCCGTCTCATAGAAATGGGCGCTGTCGCAATACATGAACATGTCATTTTTGCGGAACACCACATTACCCGTAAGCACCTGGTATTGCGAATCAGGAGAGACGCCAGGCTGTTCAAGATAGCTCCATGTGTCGGCGTGCTCCAGAAAAACCTTACCCTGCTGGTATCGGTCAGCTCCTGGGATCACCGGCCGCAATTGCTGTGTGTCGGCCGGATATGCTTCCGCAAAAGCAGCCGACCCTCCGGCCGACGATGCGAGCATGGGAGGCAAAGCCACCGCGGCCATGACCGCGACAGCAGCTGCCGAGCGTTTGAAAGAGATCATTGACCGATGTCGCGGCATGACGTTAAAACAAATCTTAATCGCTTCCCGTCATATCATCTGACAGAGCCGGGAACGCAGCAGATTATTTTTCCTTGATCCAGCCATCGTGGGTAAACTCGCAGTTTCGCCAGCCATCCTCGATGCGCACGTAGGTCTGGGCTATCTTCTGCTTTAACCAGTCGCGGATGATCTTCTCATTGAGCGACTGCTCGTACATCGACAGCAGCAGCTGATAGTCATCCGACAGATTGGCCTTGTGGCCCTCTATACGGTTTGTCAGCTTGACGATCGACACCACCTCCCGGTTGAGTTTCGGATCGATCATGAGGAAAGGCTTCGAAATCTCGCCAGGCTGCAGTTCACTTACCTGTTTGGCAATATCCTGCGGCAGATCCTTCATCTCAAACCGTATGGTACCGTTCTCCTCGTTGACCATTATACCCTTGTTGTAACGGGTGTCTTTGTCCTGCGAGAGATATCCCACTACATCCTCAAACTTGAAACGCTTCGTGTCGACGATATCCGTCCGCAGCGAATCAAGACGGTGCATAGCCTCGTTGATGTCGTTTTCCGAAACTTTCGGCTTAAGCAATATATGACGCGTGTTGATGCGGTTGCCTCGCTTCTCTATAAGCTGTATGATATGGTAACCATACTCCGACTCTACTATGCGGGATACCTTTCGGGGATCATTGAGATTGAATGCCACTGCCGCATATTCCGGATCAAGCTCGCCACGGCCCAGAAATCCGGTCTCACCGCCTCGCATTGCAGTTCCATGGTCCTCCGAATAAAGGATCGCCAGAGTCGACATCTCGCTTTCACCCTTGTTGATACGCTCCGAGTAGTCACGTAGCCGTGATTTCACGTCCTCCACTTCCTGACGGGGGATACTCGGATGGAAAGTAATGATCTGCACTTCAACCTGCATCGGCACGAATGGCACACTGTCGGCCGGAAGCTGCTGGAAATATTTTCGCACATCCGATGGCGTCACCTTGGCGTCTTTGGTCAGCGACCGCTGGACTTCCCTGACACGATAACCGTTTCTGGTATTCTCAATCATCTGCTGCTTTATGTCAGGCATCGGTCTACGGAAATACTCCTCGACCTTCTCTTTTGAGCCGAATCTATTGACAAACAGATTAATGCGGGCATCCACTTCGGCCATTACCATTGCGTCTGACACTTCTACAGTATCAATATCGGCCTGATGAAGATAAAGTTTTTCGACTGCAATCATCTCCGGCACCACGCAATACGGGTCGCCTTTGATAGGAGTCTGCTCATATATCAGATTATTGTAATAATCCTCAATCTCCGATTTCCAGATCGGCTGGTCGCCCACAACCCATGCGACCTCTTCGGCCACATTGTTCTGAGCGTTGACGGCCACTGCTGTAAGAAACAAGGTGGCAAATGCGATAATGTCTCGGAATTTCACTGTGTAAGAATTTGTGAGAAACAATGCGGCAAATTTAGTGAAAAATGTTGATAGGGCAGCAACAGCAATTACAAAAAAGCTTTAATGCGCCCGTTTCTGACTATTACGATGGTTTAAATAACGAACAAAGAACAGAATTCCGCGATCACGTTATGGCAGCAATGGATATATCTATGGCCACTTTTTATTATAGGCTCCGGAACAGCGGTTTCAAGGGTATTGAGCGCCAATACATTATTGACGAGTTAATCGGAAAGTCATGCTAAAGAACGTCGAATTTTACATTTGCCCGGACGGCTCGATCAATCTGCAGAAGAAGGACGGCCCTATGGTCGTCTATGATCAGACCTGCCGGGAGGTCACGGAAGAGATGCTGCTGAAGATCCGTGACCTTTACCCGACGGCGTTTGAATCTTTGTCAAAGCTTTACGCAGGGAGTCGACTGAATCGTCCCTTTTATGAGTACCAGATGGTGCATCGTTTCATACGATGCAACTTCGGCGAATATGATTCGACGTTTGATGTTTCAGACTGCGGTCGTTTCGTGCTCGAAGAGGTCAAGTGTCCTCTTCGCGGAGAGTGCATTTTCGAGGGTACGATCTGCAAGGCAAAGATGAAGACGATCCTCTCTGACCGTGAAATGGAGGTTGCCCAGCGCATGGGCGCCGGACTGTCGAAAACGGAAATCGCCGAGGATCTGCATATTTCGATATGCACTGTTGCCAGGCATATATCAAACATCAAGTCACGACTGAAGCTGAAACACAGCAATCAGATAGTTTCGTGGTTCAGCAAGCAGCACAACTGACATGTACAGTGAGCGAGACATAGAGCGCGTTTTGGACGCTGTAGGCGTGAGCGGTAATGACCACGGGAGAGCGGCCGCGGGCGCGGTCGCTCTTTACAGTGCGCTCACTCTTAAACGTTAATGTATGTGAAAATCAAGAGCGATTTTGACGTTAACAAATGTTGATTTCAGGGGCATATTCCGCTAAAATTATATAGGGCACGGTGGGGTACCCTTCGGCGCTATTTTGGGGTCGCAATCGGCTCATTTCATGGCCGCTCCCGATTTTATTAGCGGACAAATCGGAGATTTGCCGCGCTCACGCCCAGTCCTTACCATCGCTTCGCGCTGATATGGAGCCTCTTGGCATTCGCATTCAGGCCCGTTCGCGCGCCGCCTTTCGCCCGATCGGTAATGCGACGGACAAAAGGGACCCGGCGCGCTCACGGAGAGCGGTTTTTGAGTGTTGATTTTAGCGATTTTCCATGGTAAATCGGCTAAAAAGAGCTTACTTTTGTGTAGGTTTTAAGTAATTCATAAGCTACGCTAACCATTTTGCACATACCATTGAATTTATTATTCGGCTGGCCATCGTGAGATGGTCAGCTTTTTTTTGCGATCGAGTGAAATTTTCATGAATTTATTTGGTGAAGTGGAGCAAATATGCTACCTTTGCAGTGTTGAATTATCAACTTTAGCACATTTACATTATGAAGTATTCTGAATTGGAAGCCCGGTTGAGGGCAGCAGGATGCTACGTTAAACGAAAGGGTGGAAATCACCTTATTTGGTTTTCGCCGATAACCGGAAAGGTTTTCCCTCTCGGTCATCACGGATCTAAAGAGGTTCCCTCTTCTCTCGTGCGCAGCATCTTCTATCAGTCAGGCATCAAATGATGCTGACTGTGGATCAGAAGAAAGAGTGGGTCGGGAGGCGACTCCCGCTCACTTATCTTCATCTTTTGAATCGCTTTGGTTGTTATTCGATAAAAGGGAGCCTAATCCACTCCCTTTTTATAAGATGTCAGTTAATAGATAATTACATAGATATGGTTGCGAACATGGTTTTTGAGACGGCAAAGGATGGCGGTTGTGCCTGCTACATGGTAGAGGATGTGCCTGATTTTGCTCTGTATGGCTATGGTAATAATCCGCGTGAAGCCAAAGCAGATATGCTTAAGGCTTACGAGGAGATCAAAGAATTGCTCGCAGAAGAAGGCAAGAAGGCCACAGAGCTTGAATTTGTGTATCACTACGACATGAAGTCGTTCTTTGACTACTTCAATTTTTTCAACGTTTCAAAAGTCGCCGAACGTGCGGGTATCAACCCGTCACTCATGCGCAAATACACTTCCGGTGTAGCTAAAGCCGGGGAAGGACAATATCAAAAATTCCAAGCAGCTATTTGTGAAATAGCTCAGGAATTGGCAGCAGCCAACTTCTGACTGAAAAATCGCCCGTGAGGGCTACTTCTAATATAAATGTGCGACCGTGTTCCTTATTTCAGGAACACGGTTTTTTATAAAAAGTACGATTTTTCGTAATCTTTTGCCATTTCATTTATTTAATACGAAAATTCGTACCACCTTTGTGATGTCAAAATAAACAACATCACAATGAAATAGAAAAGAGAACAAATCGAACTTACAGAAATAGAGGAGGAGTTGATCAGAGCCATCCGCAACTACCAGATGAGCCTCCCGAACGGTCATCCGCAGATGCTCTACTACATTCAGCAACTCGTCGACGAACTGACAGATCTTCCCTGACAATCTCGAGGGGGAGGGCTTAAAATAAAACAATATGCAAACGGTCATACAAGCGAAAACATTAATCCCGGACGTCAAGCAAAGAATGTCTGACATCCTCGTGGCAGTCTCATGGAGAGAAATCGCCAGAACTTATTTCGGAAAGTCGAGCAGCTGGCTTTACCACAAGCTCGACGGCATCAACGGTAATGGTGGTCCTGGCGGATTCACCATGGAAGAAACCATGCAGCTGAAGAATGCGCTCTGCGATCTTTCTGATCGCATCCGCAAGGCTGCTGACACTCTTTGAGAGCCTTGTTTATTTTGACACTGTCCGCCAAGGCCGGACGCAGCACCCTCGCCCATTGCGGCGGGGGGGCTTTGCTTTTTGAGGATTTTGTTATATCTTTGCCGTAGATTCTTAAATTAAGAATCAAACCAATCTATTATTTAGTTAGCAATGTGGGCTTTGCGGAGTCGGAGTTTAACCCTGTGGACTGCCTCGATGAGGCTGTCAGAGGATCTGCGAAAATCGACAGGAGCTTCGATGACATCGCGGCAATCATTGATCACATGAGCGCAATGTCATCGGCTTCGGCCACTGCCTGGAGGAATGCCAGGCGTGACACGATTTTCGAATGTAAGGATGGCCGGCATTATGTGTATTTTGCTGACAATGACGGGACACCGGCCTTCCGGCGCGTCGATATGTATGCGCCGCGAATTGCGAAAGAGAACAGTACTGACGTCGACGTTGAGCTGAAGTTCGTGCCGTGCGCTTTGGCGCAGCACGAGTTCCGGGCTTTCAAGCATATCTCCGGGGGGCGCCATCCGGGCGCGGCCGCCTATGATCCGGCGGCGACGTTTACGGGCTGGCTGGTCGAGCATCCGGACAGAACGGATACACTCGACACCGCAGCGAATTCTGACGCGGACATTGTCCTCGAGGAGATGATCATGGGCGATGGTTCTGTGTCGACGGATGAGGAGAAAAAGCCTGATCTCATATATATGGCGCTGACTCCGCTCGCATGGAATCAGATCAATGTTACCGTCGACGGAGTCGAACGGCCGGTGTTGTGGCCTCGGCCGAGCATGGCCTGGGGCGATCGCCGGCTCGATGGCACTTATGACAAGCTCGATGATGACGTGAGTCTGTCGCTGAATAAGGCGACAGGCGAAACGAATCTTTATACAGCGACGATCGGCAGCGATGAGGCGCAGGAGGTCGTGATCGACACGACTCTGCGCTACTGTATAAAGTTCGTTGATACCAAGGTGCCGGAGGTCGATTCTATTTTTTTGCTGCACAATCAGAAGTATGTGTGCGAGAAAATAGAATGCGATCTGCCTACCAACGGCGGTGATATGCTGATCACCGGCTACTTCTACAGGATTCATTTATAGCACTCCCTTGAAGTTGATGGCGGCGTCATGCACGGGGGCGTCGCGCCCCTGCAGGTATCGGTTGGTCGTCGAGATATCGGCGTGTCTCGCCTGATCGCGGGCGACAACTATTCCGGCGGCGTTGGCCAGATCGCGGATTCCGGAATCTTTCAGAGAATAGAACTGGTAGCAGCTGGCCCAGCCGAGCGTTTTGCGGAGCTTTCCCCAGACACGGGGAAAGAGGTTCTTGTCTGGAGGCGTAGCCGAAGGCCGGAGATCTGAGCCGAAGATGTACATTTCTCCGGGATAGTTGAAAAGTCCGAGATCGAGCATGAGCGTGATGATCTCGCGGTTTATGGCCACGTTCAGGGCGCGGCCGTTCTTTGAAATCTGGCCGTTGATATAGATCTTCATTTCCTTGAGGTTGATGTCGTTGATCTTTAGCTGACGCAATTCGCCCGGGCGAATGAAGGTGTAATATTCGAGACGGCAGGCAAGGAGAAGCCAGCGGTCGTGATCTGAAAGATAATCATTGAGGCGTTTCAGCATTGACTGTGTCAATGGCTGACGTTTTTTTGATGTTTCTTTCAGGGTTTTGATAGAGTCAACAGGATTTATTTTCAACATGTTCCTGTCTACAAAAAAAGCACATAAGCCCGACAAAAAACCGCGGTAGTTGTTGCGCGTTCTCGCGGAGACGTGCTGCTTAAGATAAAGGTGGTCGAGATATTTGACAATCAGAGCAGTAGTAATATGCCTGACATCTGTTGGTACGGGCTTCAAGGTTGCGAGATAGCTACGGAAGAGGTGAAGAAAACTAATGTTTGTGGAGACGGAACGCTCTTTTAATTGTAGCTTAATGTGATTTTCATAGAGTTCGAACACTGTTTTCAGTGGGTAAGAGGTCTCTTTTTCTGTGGAAATTTGCCATGGTGACCAGCCGGATCTCAATAAATTGAGTAGCGTCGTGATCATTTCGGTAGCTTGCTCGCGACGTAGTTTTTTAGACTGGATCCGATTAAGATTATATTTTTTCCGGCGAAATTTGTTAGTCACCGGGTCGATCGCATAGAAGTCGACGTACCATGTTTTGCCGGTATGAAGTCGGGGATAGGTGTAGCCGAGGCTATGAGATAATGGGAGTGTTTTTAACGCGTCAAAAGACAACATTTTTTTGAACATTTCTTGCGGAAATGTCGGGTCAGCGGATTTTCCCGGTGGGTGGGGAAGGTGTCAGGAGTATAGTGTTGCCAGTCTGAACATGAAGAA
>ERZ825324.1009-NODE-1009-length-36314-cov-7.236217_pt1 | contig 36314 bp, 19 predicted proteins | sample MGYA00519859_ERZ825324 | MGnify/ENA primary metagenome ERZ825324 (study PRJEB31778, sample SAMEA3449198) | human gut metagenome | biome: human gut; feature: human-associated habitat; material: faeces | place: United Kingdom | collected 2010/2012 ...
TCGACCCGACCTGGCGCTTCATGACCATCGACCACGACGGCAAGATCCGCATGGATCCGAGCTCCCCGTACGCGATGAAGGGCCTCGTGGACCAGCTCAACGCCGGTGCCTGGGACAAGTACGACCTGGTGGGCGGCACCGACCCGGACGCCGACCGCCACGGCATCGTCTGCCCGAACTGGGGCGTGATGAACCCGAACCATTACATCGCCGTGTGCGTCGAGTACCTGTTCGGCGGCAACCGTCCGGGCTGGCCGGAAGGCACCGGCATCGGCAAGACCCTGGTCTCCTCCTCCCTGATCGACCGCGTGGCCTCGTCCATCAACGCGAAGCTCGTCGAGGTTCCGGTCGGCTTCAAGTGGTTCGTGGATCCGCTGTTCAGCGGCGAGGTCGCGTTCGGCGGCGAGGAGAGCTCCGGCATGAGCTTCCTGCGCCGCGACGGCCGCGTGTGGACCACCGACAAGGACGGCCTGATCCCCGACCTGCTGGCCGCCGAGATCACCGCCAAGACCGGCAAGAACCCCGCGCAGCTGCATCAGGATCAGGTGGCCCGCTTCGGCGAGAGCTGGTACAAGCGCGTCGACACCCCGACCACGCTGGAACAGAAGGCCAAGTTCGCCAAGCTCACCGGCGATGACGTGGCCGCCACGCAGCTGGCCGGCGAGGACATCACCGCCAAGCTGACCGAGGCGCCGGGCAATCACGCCAAGATCGGCGGCCTGAAGGTCACCACCAAGGACAACTGGTTCGCCGCGCGTCCTTCCGGCACCGAGAACATCTACAAGGTGTACGCCGAATCCTTCGTCTCCCCCGAGGCCCTCGACAAGGTGCTCGACGAGGCCAAGCTCGTCGTCGACAAGGCATTGGGCGAATGAGATCCATGCAACGCATGGCCGGACTGACGGCCCGTTAGCCACCAAACGACCGACCCCGAGGCCCTTTGCGGATCAGCTTCCGCAAAGGGCCTTCGCATTACACCCATGGGCTGTCTGGATGAACGCCGTGACCGGACCCACCTCGGATGTGGATAACCATGTGGATAAGTCCGATTCACGCTTCGCTCCGCCCACCGCATCTGATATGATGACGGTATCGTAGCCGCATAGGACAGGACTACGGCTCCGACTTCGGCGCGCGTGCGTACAGTGGTGCGCCCACTCGCGTCGACCGGTCCCATCGTCGCCAAGGAAGGGGACGAAAGACGGATACACCTCGGTTTGGGCGCACCACCATCCGCATAAGTAAGGACATCACCATGACCAGCACCAGCAGCACCGACGTTCCATCCGCGATTTCCGCGGACGCCCTCATCATCGGATTCGGCAAGGGAGGCAAGACATTGGCCGCAAAGCTCGCTTCAACGGGCCGAACGGTCGTCGTAGCTGAAGCGAGCGCCGACATGTACGGCGGCACCTGCATCAATATCGGATGCCTGCCGTCCAAATCACTGATCCTCTCCGCCGATCGGGCGCGGCGAGAGGGCGCGAACCGTACCGCCGAAACCCGCGAAGCGGCATTCGAAGCCGCCATCAGGGAGAAGCGGCGCATCACCGCGATGTTGCGCGACCGGAACTACCATAAGCTGGCCGACCAGGGCAACATCACCGTGATCACCGGCCGCGCGCGCTTCACCGGCACCCACAGTGCGGAAATCACCACCGCCGACGGACCGGTCGCCGTGGCCGCGGACATGATGTTCATCAACACCGGTGCCACGCCGCACATTCCGGACATCCCCGGCATTCGCACCACTCCGGGCGTATACACCAGCACCGGTCTGATGGACGTCGACGAGCTTCCGCAACGGCTGGTGATCATCGGCGCCGGATTCATCGGACTTGAGTTCGCTTCGATGTTCGCCGATTTCGGCACGGCGGTCACCGTGCTGCAGCACAGCGACGAGTTCCTGCCACGCGAGGACGAGGATGTGGCGGCCGCGATCCGTGCACAGCTGGAATCGCAGGGGGTCAGGTTCCTGTTCGGCGCGGACACCAAGGCGATCACATCGGCGGATGACGGCATCAGGCTGTCCGTCTCGATGAGGGGCACGTCGGACGTCGGCTCCGAAGCGCGTCTGTGCCTGTCCACCGACGCGGTGTTGGTGGCCACCGGACGCACGCCGAACGTCGAGGGCCTGAATCTCGAGGCGGCGGGCGTGGAACTCACCGAACGCGGCGCCGTGAAGGTCGACGACCTGCTGCGTACCACCGCCGACGGCATCTGGGCTTTGGGCGACGTGAACGGCGGCCCGCAGCACACGTACATCTCGCTGGACGACTACCGCGTAGTATGGTCTCAGCTGAACGGTTCCGCGCGCCCGTACACGCTGAGCGACCGTCGCAACGTGCCGTCAAGCACGTTCCTGCACACGCCGTATTCGCGTGTGGGCCTGAATGAGCGCGAGGCGAAGGCGGCGGGACTGGATTACGTGGTCAAGCGACTGCCGGTGGCCACGGTGCCCAAGGCCCAGGTGATGCGTCGGCCGGAGGGCATGATGAAGGCGCTCGTCGAGAACGGCACCGACCGCATTCTCGGCGCGATGCTGCTCGCCGCCGAATCGCACGAGGTGATCAACATCGTCAAGCTGGCGATGGATATGGGCGCGCCGGCCAGTACACTGCGCGACATGATGTTCACGCATCCGACCATGGCCGAAGCGCTGAACGACCTGTTCGCGTAACGGTCGCGGATCGCGCGTGTCCGCGATACATTTACACAGCGTCCAACAAATCGGGGCTCCCCTCCTTGGATTGGAGGGGAGCCCCTTGGGTTATCGGCTAGTCAGCCTGCCGTCACACCTCACGGCGGCGACGGGCGTAGGCCACGGCGCCCAGGCCAGCGCACGTGGCGAGCGCGATGATGATCGCGAACACCTGCACGTCGGCGCCGGTCTTGGAGATGTCGTCACCCTTATGAGTGCCGCTCTGGGTTCCGTCGCCCTTGTTGCCACCGGGTGCCTGCGACTTGAGAGTCAGGCCCTTGATGGCGGCTTCAAGCGCGTCGGCCATCGCGTCGACCTTGCTCTGCTGGTCGATGGTCAGTCCGCGCTTCACGGCCTTCTTGGCCGCCTCGAACTTCGCCACCGAGTCGGCGGTGTAGCCGCTCAGGTCCGAGGGGACCTTGGCGAGCAGGTCATCGATCTTGCCGTAGTCAGCGGACTTGTAGGCAAGCTTGGCCTCGGCGGCTTCGAACGCCTCCTTGGCTTCGGTGAACTCGGCAACCCCGACTTCGCCTTCACCGGCGGCGGCCAGCTTCTTCAGCGCCTTGTAGGCGTCGGAGTAGGCCTTGTAGCTGGCGTCGGTGTAATAGCCCTTGTCGTTGTCCTTGAGCTTGATGCCGTCCACGTAGTCCTTGACGCCGGTGGCGCGGGCATCCAGCTTGGCGACCGCAGCGTCGATGGCGGCGACGCGCTCGGCGAGCTCCTTGACGGTGCCGGACTTGTACAGCGTGTCGAGACCCTTGACGACCGGGTCGGAGGTGGTGTCGTCCTTCGCGGCGAGCAGCTTGGAGAGCGCCTCGTAGCTGGCCGTGGTGTACTTGGACGAGTCGACCTTGCCGGCTTCGGCGACCTTCGCCTTGAGTTCGACGGTGGAGACCAGGGCCTCCTTCGCCGCCTTCATGGCGTCGATGTTCTGCTGGTTGAGGCCGGCATCCCCCTTGACCTTGTCGCTCTTCGCCTTGGCGATGGCGTCGGTCAGGGCCTTGTAGCTGTCGGTGGTGTACTCGCTGCCGTTAACCTTTTCCATGTCGGCGATGGTCTCGTCGAGCACGGTGGTGTCGGGCGGCGTCGTGGTGCGCACCAGCGCGTTCTCGGCGGCGGTCAGCGCGGTCAGCGCGGCGGCCACCGAATCGGTGGTGCCGTTGACCAGCTTCGCCTTTGCTGCCTTGAGCGCGTCGGAGTACGCCTTCCACGAGTCGGCGGTGTAGTTCGCCTCCACGTAGTTGCTCTCGTGCGCGATCTGGGCCTTGAGGGCGGCGACGTTCACCAGCGCGGTCTTGGCGGTGGTGTAGTCGGCGGTCTTGGTCTTGAACGCGGCCGGCTTGGTTCCGTCAGCGGCGATCAGGGCGTCGAGCGCCTCCTTAGCGGCCTTGAAAGCCGCGTAGGAGTTCGTGGTGTAGTCGGCCTCGTCGATCGTGGCGAAGCTGTCGACGGCGATCGTCGCGAGCTCACGCTGGTAGGTGGAGTCCTTCAGCGCGGCGAGAGCGTCATCGACGGCCTTCTTGAGGCTTGCGGCGTCTGCTGTGGACAGGTTGTTCGTGTCCTTCAGCGCTTCCTTGACCTCGTCGAGCGCGTCGGTGTACGCGGTGAACGTCACTGTCGTGTAGAAGTGGCCGTCGTTGGTGACGGCTTCGTCCACGAGCTTGCGCAGCGCGGCGACCGCGGCGGCGTCAGCCTTGGTCTGCGCGGCGTCGATGGCGCTTTGCACGGCGCTGGCTGCGGCGTCGATCGAAGCCTTGCCGACCAGCGGGCTGCCGTACACAGCCTGGGCGGTGGCCTTGGCCTCGTCATACGCGGTCTTGGCGTTCGCGGTCCAGGCGGAAGTGTCGACGGTCGCGTCGATCTTCGCCTTGAGCGCCGCCTTGGCCGTGGTGATGTCGGCGTCGGTGTCGGCCGAGTCGAGCGTGATGAACTCGGAGATCTCGGGGATGGCGTCGCCCCACGCGATCTTGACGCTGAGCAGCTGCTTGCCGTCCGGCATCTTGAACTCGTTGATCGCCTGTTCCAGCGTTCCGAACGTCACCTCGGAGGTGGAGCGGGCGGCTGCACGAGCCGTCACACCGGCAGTGGTTCCGGTCGCCGCGTCGTACACCGTACCGGTGACGGTCGCACCGCTGGCGGCCCCCGACTGCACGATACGGAACGACTTGATGTCGCTCGGGTCATCGATCTTGTAGGTCAGGGAGCCATTGGCCGCACTCGGCTTGTACGTGGTGGTCAGGTCGCCGTCGATCATGTTGCTCGGCGCGTGGCCGCGCTCCTCGACCTTGGTGGCGGAGAACGCCGCGTTCGCCTCGGTGGAGACGTAGGCGCCCTGATTCACCATGAACTCGTTGAACGCGAGTGCACGCTGCGGGTAGTCGGCGGTGGTCAGCAGACGCAGGTAGCGCATGCCGGTGCCGTTGGCGATGTCGTCCTTGCCGTAGTAGAAGACGTTCGGGTAGTTGGAATCGGTCTTCTTGTTCGTGTCGCTTATGTCGCCGAACGCGGTCGTGGTGTCGGTGTCGGACACGCCGTCGCCAATCTCGAACGCGTCAACCCAGGTCTTGCCATCGACGGACATCTGCACCTTGGTGTCGCGGATGTAGTCGTACTGCGTGTCCTGCGTGTAGATGCGCAGCGAGGTGATGTCGATCGGCTGACCGAGATCGAACACCGCGGTGTTGCCCTGTCGCGGCTGGCCGGCGAACTTGATGACCGTGGTCATATCGCCGTCGAACGCGTTGCCGCTTTCGCGGGTGTCGGTTCCCCAATCGTTGCGCTTCTGGATGTCGGATGAGACCAGCTTGCCGAACTTGCCGACCGTGGAAAAGCCGACCTTGAGCTTGTCGACCGAGAAGGCCGCTCCGTCGGTGCCATTGATCACGCGCACGTAGCGGGCGGTCTTGCCCGTGAGGTTGCCCGGCTCGACAGTGGTCCAGACGAGTCCGTTGTCGGAGATCTGCAGGCTGGGGTTTGCGTTGCCGGTGTTCAGCTCGACGTCGGTCAGATCACGGATCGCCAGCAGATCGAGTCCGGCGTACTGGCCGCCGTCAAGCATCGTGTGCGATTTGTCGAACAGCTCCGCCGTATTGGTGCCCAGCGTGGCGGTGTACCCGTGCTGCGTCTTGTTCGTGTACACCGACTTGAGCGGATCGGCGGTCTCGGGCGGGGTCACGGTGATCTCGGCCACGCGCCACCACACGTTCTTGGCGGCGGTGTTGCGGATGCGTACGTAGCGCCCGGTCACGTTGCCGCTCACCGTGGAGGTGACGTCGTCTCTCAGGTCACCAAGCTTGGTCCAGGTGGCCTTGTCATCGCTGACCTCGACGACGCCCTGGCTCGGACGGTCGTCGGGTCTGGAGGCATGACCGGTAATCGTGACCTCGCCGATCGGCTTGCTGGAGCCCAGATCGACGATCACGGCCGCGCCGGCCGCGATCTTGTCGCCGTTCGGGTCCTTGAGGTAGGTGATCGTGGACGGGTTGCCGTCGATCATCTGCTCCTTGGTGCTGCTGTAGGTGGCGTTGAGGTTCTCCAGCTGCACGCCAGTCGCCGTGTACGGAGCGAAAGTCTCCTTCTCGACCTTGTTGACGTCGATGCCCTTGATGCCGAGCCACAGGTCATCGCCGTTGTCGGCGGTGGCGATCAGTCGCACGCCGGTGACGCCGGTGATGTTCAGACCGGTGACTTTGATCGGCTCCTCGGAGCCCTTCGGGCGCTCGAACGTCGCATCCGGCACGTCGGTCCAGTTCTCGCCGTCCGTGGTGGTCTGCAGCTTGGAGTGGTAGAAGTGGTTCTTGCCGCCGTTGAACGCGAAGCGGATGCTCTTGAGCGTGGTGGCCTTGCTGAACTTCACGCCGACGTAGTTGCCCTTGTGCAGGTAGTTCGGGTTCTGGAACACCGTGACCGTGCTGTCTTTGCCGTCGAAGATGTCTTCGATCGAGCCGGAGGTCGGCGTGGTGAACACGTCGCTGATGTACGTCTTGGTCACGACGTTCGGGTCGGCCTCCTGCTGCACCTTGTTGGACAGGTAGGAGTCCATCGCCTTGATGAACGGCACGATGTGCTGCACGCCGACTTCGGCGTACTCGGTGTGGTTCACGTAGTAGAAGCCGTGCTTCTTGGACGCGGCGAACGCGGACTGCGCGTCGGAGTACTCCTTGAGCGTCGAGGACGTGTCGCCGTTCAGCGCGGCCTCGATACCCGCGATGTAGGCGAGCGCGGCCTTGGTGGTGTCATCCCAGCAGTCGATCCACGGGGCGATCTGCTCGTTGGCGTCCTGCCCGGTGTAGTCCTTGCCGATGTCGCCGAGCATCTTCGCATCGCCCTTGGCGCGGTAGGTCTTGGCTGCCTTCTGCAGCGTGACGAACGCGGCCTTGATGTCGGTCAGGTCGTGGGCGGTGATGGTGCCGTCAGCCAGCTTCGCCTTGGCGGCGGTCAGTGCGGGAGCCAGGTCCACGGACTCCTGCAGCGCGGTGACGAGCGAATCCATGTTCTGGTTGATGGTGTGCTTGGACAGCTCACGCAGCGCGTTCGACGCGGCGGTCGGCACAGCGGAGTTGTGGTCGACGAACGAGAACGAATCCTGCCATGCCTGGTCGGCCTCGCTCTTGCTCCGCCAGATGTTCCACGAGTAGGTGGCGTTGCCGAAGATGCCGACCTTGCTCGGCTCGGACTGCTGCATCGGGTTGAGCACGATGCCCTGGATCTTCGACGGGTCGACGCCCGGATGCAGGAACGTGTCGTAGCCGCCCATGATCAGGTGGCTCTTCGAGTTGTCGGAGCACGGCCAGTTGATCCACATGTAGGGGCCGCGGCCGACGTTCGAGGTGAACGTGTCGGTGAAGTTCTGCGAGACCTCGCCCCAGACGCGTCCGCCGGTCATGACGATCTGCACTTCCTTGGGGAAGTTGGCGAAGTAGCTCATGCCGTTGCCCATGTATTCCTGCGTGACGAACGGCAGCGTGGTCTTGAGGTCCGGGTAGGTCTTCTTCATTTCCTTGAGCCACGCGACCATATCGGTGAGCAGCTTGGTGTAATTGTTACCACCCACGTTCGCCGCGTCATCGGCCAGGATGGCGATCTGGCGTACGCCGACCCCGATGGTCTGCGCGAACTTGTCCTGCAGCACCTTCAGATCGGCCTGATAGTTCGCCTCGGAGTTGAACCGAATCGCGTTGTTCATGAACGGGTGCAGAGCGAACACGAAACGCGTCTTGGAGGCGTTGCCGGCATCGGCGAGCGGCTTGATCTTGGTGTCGAGCTCGTCCTGCGTGTACAGCGTACGCCACTGCGAGTTGTGCTTCGGATCGTCCTTGGGGGCGTAGAAGTACGAGTTGAGCTTGTAGTAGCCGCCCCACTTCATCAGGTTGATGCGGTCCTGAGTGCTCCACGGGTTGCCGTAGTAGCCTTCGATGAAACCGCGGCTGACCACGTCGGCGTAGTCAGTGACGGTGAAGTTGCGGATCGTCAGGCTATCGATCTGGCCGAGCACCTGGTACAGGGTGGTCAGGCCGTAGAAGCTGGCGTCGGTGTCTTTGCCGAGCACGGAGATCGTGCCGTTGTCGGACTTGAGGAAGTATGAGTCGGTCTTGTCGAAGATGGCGGAATCCGGGCTGTACTTGCTTTCGATGGCAGTCTCGGCCTTGCCATCGGAACCGTTCACGCCCACATAGACGTTGGTCTTGCCGCTGACTGCGGCGTCGGATTCGGTGACGTTCAGGTTCTTGAGCGCCGCCACTTCGTCCAGTCGGTCCTGGGTGGCTTCATCGATGTCATCGTCATAGATGACGTTGATGTCGCGAAGAATGTACTGTCCGCTGTCATAACGGATCGAATGCGGCTTGGGGTACAGCGTGTATTCGGTCGCCGCCGTATCGCCGCCTGCCGCGTACGCCGTCTGCACGCCGATGGCCACTGCCGGGCTCAACGACAGAGCCGCAGCAAGCAGGCCTCCTAATGCCTTACTGCGCATACTGGGGTTCCTTTCCTTGTCCGGCACTGGGGACGCGCCGGCTGAATCTCTCATCATTGAATTATTCGTCACCATGCTGCCTTGCATCATCGTGACACGGGGACTCGTGTGAGTTCATCATTGGTCAGTATTCAGTATATATAATTAACAAAATATCGCGACGTTTTCGGTCGTGTCGCAGCCCATCGGCGATTCATGGCCGTGACACGGCGTGCGTTACTGTTGTTGTCATGACCATCACCGTATCGACAGACGGAAGCGCCCTGGGCAATCCGAACGGCCCAATGGGCTGGGCCTGGGCCGACCACGAACTCAACATGGCACATTCCGGCGGCCATGAGCACGGCGGCGACTGCGATGCCGGCGGCGCCACGAACGGCACGAATCAGATCGGCGAATTGTGCGCAGTGCTGGAGGCGCTGCGCGCACATCCCGGCGCGGAGCCGCTGGTCATCGAGACCGACTCGCAGTATGCCATCAACTGTTCCACCAAGTGGGTGCACGGGTGGAAGAAGAACGGCTGGAAGAACTCGCAGAAGAAGCCTGTAAAGAACGCGGCGCTCATCAGGGCGATCGACGCCGAGCTGTCGCGCCGCGCCGGCTCGGTGAAGTTCGTGTGGGTCAAAGGGCACGCGGGCAACGCCGGCAACGAGAAGGTGGACGACCTGGCCCGCACGTATGCCGGCGACTGCCGCAGCGGCGTGCAGGAGGGATATCTGCCGAAGGAGGGATGGCAGTCGCTGCTGGCTTCGGAGTATGCCAAGGGAACCGACGTGCCGGAGGATGCGCAGATGCTGCTGGACGGCAGGATTTCCACGCAGGAGTACCATCTCGGGCGAGGCGGGGAATCGGGTGAAGCGGGAGCCGAGCACGAATCGGACGGCGACAACGTCGCAAAGCGAATCCGCAAGCCATCGTTGGCGGAGCTGCTTGCCGAACCCGAAGGCGTGCCCGACTACGGCGAGACCCAGTCGGACACATCATCCACCACTGCGATGTCAGCTCCTACTGTTCCTATGACGACCGAATCGGACGCGACCGTCGCACTGTCATCGAATTCGGCACAGGCCGAGGACACACAGTCCGGCAGCTCCACACGCTCTGTGGCCGAACCTGCGGCGCCGCGGCTCTCCCCGACCGCCCTCACCGCGTCGGGCACGCTGCGCTTTACTCCCCCGCCATCCACCAGCCCGACATATGACGGACGGCCGCGCATCATCCACGGACTGGTTCGCGTGGACGGATATGTGAACGGCGACGGCACCATCACCCTCGACAATGCCGCGTTCTATACGGACAAGCAGGGATAGCAGCCGAATGGCGGCGGTTCTCCTCCCAAAACCCGGACGAACGGCGATGACGTTCCATGAACCGGATACTATAGAGGTGGACTTCAATCCCAAAGTTTGAAGCATGTTTCCCTCCAAGGGGAATGCACGGACATTTCAAGGAGTACATGATGGACAAGGCACAGCAGGATGCACTGAAGAAGGCGGCCGGCATCGAAGCCGCCAAGCTGATCGAGAACGGCATGATCGCCGGTCTCGGAACCGGTTCGACCGTGCGTTTCCTGGTCGATGAGCTCGGCCGCCGCGTCAAGGAGGAGGGCCTGCAGTTCACCGGCGTGACGACCTCCCGTCGCACGCAGGAGCAGGCCGAAGGTTACGGCATCAAGATCGTGGACATCGATGATGTGGATCATATCGACATCACCATCGACGGCGCCGACGAGGTGGACAAGAACTTCAACGGCATCAAGGGCGGCGGCGCCGCACTGCTGTGGGAGAAGATCGTGGCCACGAACTCCAACAAAATCGTGTGGATCGTGGACGAGTCCAAGGTCGTCGACACCATCGGCAAGTTCCCGCTGCCGGTCGAGGTGATTCCGTTCGGCGCCGGCCACGTCATCAAGCAGTTCGAGGCCAAGAACTACAAGCCGGTGCTGCGCCTCGACGCCGACGGCAAGGAAGTGCGCACCGACGAGAACAACTTCGTCGTGGACCTGCATCTTGAGCGCATCGACCACCCGCAGGATCTCGCCGAGGACCTGATCAACACGGTCGGCGTCGTCGAGCACGGCCTGTTCCTCAACATGGTCGACAAGGTCATCGTCGGCGACCCCAACGGGCCACGCGTAATGACCAACGGCAACAAGTGACCTAACGCGGCGAATCGCCGCCTCAATCCCGGCGCCGGCAGCCCCCCCCCCATCGGAGTCTGCCGGCGCTGTCATATCCAGTTCGCTTCCGCCAGCGGGGACGAGGATGTAAAAGCCCCGCGGCCGACAGGGTCGCGGGGCTTTGTGTGCGCGCTTGCGAGCGAACGACTACTTGCGCTGGTGGCGAGTCTTACGCAGCATCTTGCGGTGCTTCTTCTTGCTCATCCGCTTGCGGCGCTTCTTGATGACCGAACCCATCGTCAGCCTCCCTTAGTACGTTAAAGATTGCAACTTGCCCAATAGTACACGTATTGAGGGACTTACGCATCCGCGCGTTCCATTTCCGCCATGAATCCGCAAATCACCCCGAATTATCACGAAATCACAGCGGGAACGGCTCGTAGAACCGCAGCACGGATTCCTTGGAGCCAGTCACCTCGAACACGGCGGTATCGTTCTGCCACAACGCCGTCGCGGTCTTGCCATCCTTACTGTCGGCCCTCACCGTGTAGCTGCCGGTGCTCTTGCCCGACACCTTGACGTCCCCGGACTTCAGCTCCTTGCCGGTCAGGTTCTTCGCCAGCTCGTCGTACTGCTTCTTCACGGTGTCGGAGTCCGACCATTGCGCGACGATGACGGTCACGTCCTTCGCCGACTTGCCCGTGGAGTACGTGAGCGTGTACTCCTCCAGCGGCGACGCGGACTTCCAGGTCTCGCTGGCGCCCGCCTTGGTGCGCGCGTAGTTGAGCACGCTGTCCGGCATCGCCTTGAGCAGTTCGGATGCGTCATCCGGCAGCGCGGTGGCCTTGATGCTCGGCTTGGTAGGCTCGGTGGCGGTCTGCTGCTGCACCTTCGTCACTTCGTCCGTCTTGTTCAATGCCCAACCGGGCCATACGAACGCGGACAGCAGCGCAAGCACGACGACCAGCGCGGCGACGATCATCACGACGATCAGCTTGCCGCGCGATGCGGAACTACCGTGCGGATAGGAAGGGGATTGAGTCTTTGCCATGCTGTGATTCTCTCACGCGCATACGACGCAACGGCATCGTTTCGTCGGCGACGTCGACGTGCCGCTTTGTGCTAAGGTCTGCGGTATGGTGAAGTCGGCGACGCGATATGTATGCAGCGAATGCGGCTGGGATGGTCTCAAATGGGTGGGCCGCTGCCCGCAGTGCGGGCAGTGGGGCACCGTGGAGGAATTCCACGAGGCCCGTCCCGCCGCATCGTCGTCGCGCACCGCGGCGCCGGGCCGCACCTCACGCACGCAGGCGGCCGTGTCCATCGTCAGCGCGGCGACGCCCATCACCCAGATAGACACGTCCACGGCGTCACGGCTGTCCACGGGTTTCGGCGAGTTCGACCGTGTGCTCGGCGGCGGCATCGTGCCCGGCTCGGTCGTGCTGATCGCGGGCGAACCCGGCATCGGCAAGTCGACACTGCTGCTGGAGACTGCCGGCAACATCGCCGCAGGCCAGCCCAACGGCTCGGTGCTGTACGTCTCCGGCGAGGAATCGCAGGCGCAGGTGCGTCTGCGGGCGTCGCGGGTCAATGCGATGGAGCAGAACCTGCTGCTGGCGTCCACCACCGATCTCGCCACCGTGCTGGGGCTGATCGAGAGGACGCGGCCGACACTGGCGATCGTGGATTCGGCGCAGACCATCGTCTCGCAAGACGTTGATGGCATCTCCGGCGGCTCCACGCAGGTGCGCGAGGTGGCGAGCGCGCTGATCGACACGGCGAAGACGCTGAACATCCCCGTGCTCCTGGTCGGGCATGTCACCAAGGACGGGTCCATCGCCGGCCCGCGCACGTTGGAGCATCTGGTGGATGTGGTATGCCAGTTCGAGGGCGATCCGGAAACGGCGCTGCGTATGCTGCGGGCGGTGAAGAACCGGTTCGGGCCTACGGATGAGGTCGGGTGTTTCGATATGAGTGGCGAGGGCATCGAGGAGGTCAGCGATCCCTCGGGACTGTTCCTGTCGTCCGCCGACGAACGTGTGGAGGGCACGTGCGTGACGTTCACGCTGGACGGCCATCGCAGCCTGCCCATTGAGATTCAGGCGCTGGTGACCAGTTCCGTGCTGCCGACACCGCGGCGGGCGGTGGTGGGGGTCGAGACGAACCGCATCGCTATGCTCACCGCCGTGCTGTACCGACATGGCAAGGTGAACCTGCTGGCGAACGACCTGTATGTATCGACGATCGCGGGAGGACTGGCGAAGGAACCAGCCTGTGATCTGGCGATTGTGGCGGCGCTGGCCAGTGCGGCCAGGTCGAAGCCAATCGCGCGAGACACGTGCGCCATCGGCGAGATCTCCCTGACCGGGCAGATTAGGCCGGTGCCGCGGCTGGAGCACCGGCTGCGCGAGGCCGCGCGGCTCGGGTTCGCCACGGCGGTGGTGCCACCGATGCGCAAGCGTGTCACCATCGAGGGGCTGCGCATCGTAGAGGTGACGCATCTGCGCGACGCGCTGGAGCCTCTGGGCGTCGTCTGACAGTGACGGTGACGGTGGCGACACGGCACGCGCAAGATACGCGAGGCACGATAGCGGCGCGATTCAGCGCATGCGAGCCTATGCCGATACCGCTCGGACGCAGGTGGAGAGACCGGCGTCTGTCGGGCGCTCCTGCCGCGCTCAACGCGCGGAGGTCAGTTCCCTGGTCTCCTGGACATTGCGCGTCAATTCGTCCTTGAGCGCATCGGCACTGTCGAATTTCACCTGCGGGCGCAGGAATCCCGCGAATTCGACGCGCACATCGTGACCATACAGGTCCAGCCATTCGTCGGTGACCGCGTACGCCTCGACCACCCGCTCATTGAGACCGGTCTCTTCGTTGAAGGTCGGCTTCGTGCCGATGGAGATCGCTGCCGGCCACCGGTAGGGTGATTCGGCGGCGAGCCTGGCCTTGGATGAGCCAGAATCATACACGCGCGGAATCACCGAGGCATTGCCGCTGCCGCTGTTGCCGTCGGAGGCGTTCTCGTCGGAGCCGGCGGTCGCTCCCGCCGCGCCCAAATCGATCAGCCAGCCGGCATACACGCCGTCCACCGGAATATAACCGTCAATCATGCTCCCCAGGTTCGCCGTCGGGAAACCGATTGTGCGGCCGCGCTCCTCGCCGTGCACCACCGTTCCCTCGATGGCGTGCGCATGGCCGAGGATCTCGTCGGCGGCCTTGATACGACCATGTGCGAGCAGGTATCGCACGTTCGTCGAGCTCCACACGCGCACTTCGCGCCCCTGATGCTTCTTGCTCCACGCGCGCAGCTGCGCCTTGGTCATGCCTTCGGTCGGATCCACAGGCTCCCCAGGCTCGCTCGGCATCTGCGGGGTGACGTCGGCCGGCACACGCACATGACCTGGGCCGCGGTCGTCGACGATCTCAAGCTCGAACACGCCGGTGGCCTGCGCGAGGACTCCGATGGCCTTCACATCGCCAGCGCGGTTGGCGCCCATCGCCGCATCCGTTCCCAGCACCAGCGTGCGCATGCCCAGTTTGCCGACCATCTGGCCGAGGAAGAACCGATATGATTTCGTGGCGAACGCCAGCGTATAGCGCACGATCAGCACATGGTCCACGCCAAGGTTCTCCAGCGTCCGCAGCCTCTGGTCGACGCTGGTCAGCGCCATGGGGTCGCAGAAGCCGTCGCCCGGCTCCTGCCCGTCATGGGCGGCCGCGTACGCGTGCACGACACCGGGACGCGGGTCGAACATCACCACCACGGAAAACGCCTTGTCGGCCTTGGCGAGTTCCACCGCTCGGCGGATGACCGCCTGATGGCCGCGGTGCATGCCGTCGAACACGCCGACCGTGACCACGGATTTCCTGTTGGCACTCAGCGTCGGCCATTCGACCAGCCCGGAGGCGTCCGGGGCAAGAGTCGTGATTTTCATGGGTGATGGTGTTCCTTCACGTGTTGCGCCGTATATGCGGCTTGTGGGCATGGTTCCGGCCTTCCATGATACCCGCCACCAGTGCGGCTGCGCCACCGAAATGATGAACTGATTTGCATCATGCCGTCCCGATGCCGTCACTGTGTGCGGGCGCCGTCACTGTGTGCGTGGACGCACAGCGTGACGCATACCACAAAACCTTTGGAAAATAAGGATTTCTGGCATTGCGTCACTGTGTGCGTGGACGCACAGCGTGACGCGCCTCGCACACAGTGACGCATTACGCGCCGAATACGGTGGCCGGCTTGGCCTCGCCACGCTTGGCGCGCTCGACGAGCGCCACCACTTCCCCGCTCTGCGGCAGATACGCGGCGGCCGTACCGTGGATGTCATAGGGGATACGCCGGCCGTACCGCAGGTTGACGGCGTCCTGATCGGTGATGGCGAGCAGCGGCATGGTGCCTCGCGCGGCATCCAGCATCGTCAGCGCCTTGCCTGCGAGCTCGTCGCCAATCACATCGAGCACGGCGCGGTTGCGGGACTGGTGGTTGCCGTTGCGGTCGGTGTACTCGCGTGTCTCCACGTGCGCGGTGATGACATTCGGCGAGGAGACGTCGAAACCGCCCACCCGCGTGCGCCGCAGCCGTATCAGGTGCCCGCCGACTCCCAGCGCCGCGCCTAGGTCGCGCCCGAGCGCGCGGATATATGTGCCCGCCGAGCAGCTGACGCGCACATCGACGTCGATCACCGGCGTCGCCTCCGCGTCATCCCGTTCCGTCGTTGCCAGCCCGTCCGCCGCCGAGACGAGCGGAAGTCCTAGCTGCCGCGTCGGGGCATAGCCGAACCGCACATCCAGCACACCGAACGCGCTGACGGTGATCCGACGCGCCTTGAGCTGCACGTCCTTGCCGTCGCGGGCCAGATCATAGGCACGTTGACCGTTGATTTTGATTGCGGAGAACGTGTTTGGCACCTGCTCGATGCTGCCGGTGAGCTGCAATGCGATGATGTCATCGATACGGTCGCGCCACAGCTGCTGGCAATCCGGCAAAAACGCTTCCTGATGCGGATGATACGCGGAGCCGTCATCCGCGACCTTTGCGGCTGCCACGACCGAACCCTTGGCCGCGTTCGCAGGCCCATTCTCGCCAGCCGACTGAGGCCCACCGGCGACCGGCAATGCCAGCAGCTCTTGCCAACGCTCGGGCGAGGTAGCCGACAGCAGTTCGCCATCGGCATCATCGGTGGTGGTGGACTGGCCGAGGCGAATCGTCGCCTCATAGGTCTTGTCGTGTTCGACGATATGGTTCAGCAACCGCGTGGCGTTGCCGAATCCGACGACCAGCACGCCGGTGGCCATCGGGTCGAGGGTGCCGGCGTGCCCCACCTTTTTCATATGCAATGCGCCGCGCGCAGCCGCGACGATGTCATGACTGGTGACGCCACGCGGCTTGTCCACGACCAACAATCCCGACGTAGGAGTCGCCGGCGCGGCGGAGCCAGCCACAGGCGCGGCTTGCGTAGCCACGATCGGAGCCTGCTCGCCGCCCGAGGCTTCGGGTACGGTCCCCATCAGTGAATTCTCTCCCGTCTCGCAGAACCGCTGATATGAGGCTCAGCGGTCGCCCGTTGCCTCGTCCGCCGCGTTCTCGGCGTCATCTTCCAGGGTCTCGACGCCGATGCCGTTGCCTTCGACGTCGTCATCGTCGAGGTCGTCCGCGTACTCGTCGTACTCGTCGTCATCGTCAAACTCGTCGTCATCGCGCTCTTCAGGATGCTTGTACGGGTCGGCGTCGCCCGCGTACTGCGCGGTCTCGCGCGCCTTGGCGATCTCCTCGTCACGCTTGTGCGCGACAGCCAGGATATCCTCGATCTCATGCGCCTCGCTCGGCACCTCGTCATAGATGAACTGCAGCTGCGGGGTCAGTCGCAGGCCGGCTTTGGAGCCGACCAGCGAACGCAGCCGCCCTTTCGCCTGATCGAGCGCCTGCTTGGCGCGCTTGCGCTCCCCCTGCTCGCGCCCATCATGCCCAAGCTGAGTCCAGTACACCTTGGCGATCTGCAAGTCATTGGTGACGCGCACATCGGTGATGGTCACGCTCGCAAGCCGCTTGTCGTGCAGCTGAGCTTCCATCGACGACGCGATCACCCGTTGGATCAGCGCCGCGACTCGTGCGGCGCGCGGGTTCGTTCCTGCCATAAAAATCCTTTTCCTCGATTGCGCGGCGAACCGCTGACAATATCACTCGTATCATATTCGCACATCCCCTACTCGAAGGCTCACAGCGAATCGTTCTCAATAAGAAACATGCGGGGATTGCGCACATTAGCGCACAATCGAACAAAACCGAAAAGCCCGGAGTTCCGGCCATCAGCAGCGAATACTGTTCATTGGCGAAAAACGGGGGGGCGCACGAACCGTAATGAGAATGGTTCGCTGCGCCCGTCCGCGAAAAAGCGGCGGACACCCGAAAGCGCCCGCCGCCCATGTATATATGCGCCTTACTTGCGCTCGACTTCCTGCATCTCGAAGGTCTCGATAATGTCGCCGAGCTCGATGTCGTTGAAAGTGCCGAGGTTGATACCGGCCTCGTAACCTTCCTTGACCGACTGCACGTCGTCCTTGAAACGACGCAGCGAGGAGATCTCCAGGTCGTTGACCGTGGCGACGCCGTTGCGCAGGATACGGCACTTCGTACCGCGCTTGACCTCGCCGTCCTGCACCATGACGCCGGCGATGTTGCCGAACTTGGAGGAGCGGAAGATCTCGCGGATCTCGGAGTGGGAGGTGACGACCTCCTCGTATTCCGGCTTGAGCATGCCCTTGAGGGCGGCCTCGATGTCTTCGATCGCCTTGTAGATGATCGAGTAGTACTTGATCTCGACGCCTTCACGGTCGGCCAGATCCGCCACCTGACGGTTCGGGCGCACGTTGAAGCCGATGATGACGGCCTTGTCGACGGTCGCGAGGTTGACGTCGTTCTGGGTGATCGCGCCGACGCCGCGGTGGATGACCTGGATGCCGACCTCGTCGGACACCTCGATCTTCATCAGGGAGTCTTCCAGCGCCTCGACGGAACCGGAGGAGTCGCCCTTGATGACGATGTTGAGCATGTCCACCTCGGACTTGGCGAACTGCTCCTTGAGGCTTTCGAGCGAGACGATCTTGCGGCGCTTCGCGAGCTGCGCGGCGCGTTCGGTGGCCTGGCGCTTCTCGGCGATCTGGCGGGCGGTGCGGTCGTCGGATGCGACCAGGAAGAGATCGCCGGCGGTCGGCACGGACGTCAGACCCAGCACCTGCACGGGCGTGGACGGGGTGGCTTCCTTCATGTGGTTGCCGTTCTCGTCGAGCATGGCGCGCACGCGACCGTACGAGGTGCCGGCGACGATGGCGTCGCCGATGCGCAGGGTGCCCTGCTGCACGAGCACGGTCGCCACAGCGCCGCGGCCCTTGTCGAGTCGGGCTTCGACGGTGGCGCCTCGGGCGTCCATATCCGGGTTCGCACGCAGGTCGAGGTCGGCGTCGGCCGTGAGCAGCACGGCTTCGAGCAGCTTGTCGACATTGGTGCCCTGCTTGGCGGAAATGTCGACGAACATGGTGTCGCCGCCGTACTCCTCCGGCACGAGGCCGAACTCGGTGAGCTGGCCACGGACCTTCTCCGGGTTCGCGCCCGGCTTATCGATCTTGTTGACGGCCACGACGATCGGCACCTTGGCCGCCTGCGCGTGGTTGATGGCCTCGACGGTCTGCGGCATCACGCCGTCATCGGCGGCGACCACGAGAATCGCGACGTCGGTGAGCTCGGCACCGCGGGCACGCATGGCGGTGAATGCCTCGTGGCCAGGGGTGTCGAGGAACGTGATCTTGCGCTTCTCGCCTTCCAGATCGACGGTCACCTGATAGGCGCCGATGCGCTGGGTGATGCCGCCGGCCTCGCGGGCGATGACGTTGGTCTTGCGGATGGTGTCGAGCAGTCGGGTCTTACCGTGATCGACATGGCCCATGACGGTGACGACCGGCGGACGCGGCTTCAGATCCTCGTCCTCCTGCAGCTCCTCGCTGTCAAGGTCGATGTCGAACTGCTGCAGCAGCTCCTTGTCCTCCTCCTCGGCGGAGACGATCTGGATGTTCCAGCCGATCTCCTCGCCCAGGATCTGGAAGGTGGATTCGTCCAACGACTGGGTGGCCGTGGCCATCTCGCCGAGATGGAACAGCACGGTGACCAAGGCCGCCGGGTTGACGTTGATCTTCTCCGCCAGATCGGCGAGCGAGGCGCCCTGACGCAGGCGAACGGTCTGGCCGTTGCCGGTGGGGATGCGCACGCCGCCGATGACGGGTGCCTTCATCTCCTGGAATTCCTGACGCTTCGCGAGACGGTTCTTGCGGGCCTTGGACGACTTGCCGCCCTGACGGCCGAATGCGCCGGCCGCGCCGCCGCGACCGCGACCGCCGCCGCGCGACGGACCGGTTCCGGACGTGTTGGAGTTGTTCTGGAAGCCGCCGCCCTGACCAGCGCCGGTGCCAGCGCCGGCACCGAAGCGGTTGCCGCCCGCAGGACGGGCGCCGCCGGTCTGACCCGGACGGTTATGCCCCCACTGCCCCGGCTTGGCGCCCTGCGCTCCCTGACCGGGACGACCGCCACGGAATCCTCCGCGACCGCCCTGACCTGCGCCGGGGCGACCGCCACGGCCGCCGCGATTGTCGTTGTGGTTGCCGTTTACGGTCGGACGGGCCATCGGGTGCGGACGGGGGATGTCGCGCGGGGTGGGCGCGTGCATGCCCTGCTTGCGGCTGAACGGGTTGTTGCCGGGACGAGGCCCCGGAGTCGACGGACGGGCGCCGCCGTTGGCGGAAGGCGCGCTGCCTGCGCCCGGCTGCTGGCCCTGGCGCGGCTGACCCTGATGGGAGCCTCCTCGGGAATCCTGCGGACGGCCGCCGGCGTTGCCGCCGTGACCGGGTTGGTGGGAACGCGGGCCGGGGAAGGCGCCGCGCTGCCCTGAAGGCGCGTGCGGATTGTGACGCTGCGCGGGTGAGGGACGGTTCTCGCCGCCTTCACGGTTCGGTCGAGCGTCACGCATGTCGCCGCGGGATTCGTTGCGATTGTCGCGCGGCGTCGTGCCGCGATTCGATGACGGCACATGTGCAGCAGGCGCCGCAGAGCGCGGTTCCGCCGGACGCGGTGCCGCGGCGGGCTTCTTGCCCAGACCGGGCTTGGCTACAGGTGCGGGCTTGACTGCGGGAGCACGATGCTCCGACGGTGCGGGAGCCGGTGTCTTGCGTTCCGCTGCGGACGCTCCCGGCTTCGCCTCGCCCTTTTGGAAGGCGTTCTTCAACTTGCGCGCCACCGGCGCCTCAACCGTCGAAGAAGCTGATTTTACGAATTCACCCATGTCCTTGAGTTTGTCAAGGACGGTTTTGCTGTCGACGCCAAAATCCTTGGCAAGCTCGTACACGCGTTTTTTCGCCACATTACTCCTAATTCTGGGCCGCGCGTAGACTCGCGCGGCTATTTTCCGATGACGGATTCTGCCCGTTTCATCGTGCAACCATGGTCGTGTTACCTCATATCTCGATCCCGTGGCATGACGGCATAACGCATCCACACCCGGTGTGCCGTGTCCAGCATACTAGGGACGTTGGATGTGCCGTCGGCCGCGCGTCACCGCCGTGTCGCGGATCACTTGCCTTCGGCAGCGACCTTCTTCGCGTGCGCTTCGGTGGATTCGATGCCGATCTTCCATCCGGTCAGCTTCGCCGCGAGACGCGCGTTCTGGCCTTCCTTGCCGATGGCCAGCGACAGCTGGTCGTCATGGATGAAGGCGATGGCGGTCTTGTTCTTCTCGCTGATGACCTGCACGCCGGTGGCGACGGCGGGAGACAGCGCAGAGGCGACGAACTTCGCCGGATCGGCGGACCAGTCGACGATGTCGATCTTCTCCGGTCCGAGGTTCTCCATGACGGCGCGCACACGAGCGCCGCCGGGGCCGATCAGGGCACCCTTGGGGTTGACGCCATCGGTGTTGGCGCGGACGGCGATCTTGGTGCGGGCGCCGGCCTCGCGGGCGATGGCCATGATCGACACGGCGCCGGACACCAGTTCCGGGACCTCGCGCTCGAACAGGCGACGCACCAGCTCGGGGTGCGAACGGGAGACGACGATCTCGGGGCCCTTGACGCCGCGCGCCACGTTGACGACATACACGCGCAGACGCTCGCCATGACGGTAACGCTCACCGGGCACCTGCTCGCGACGGGGCAGAATCGCCTCGACATCGCCGATGGCGACATGCACGTTCGTCGGATCGCTGGCATCCTGCTGAACGATGCCGGTGACGAGCTTGCCCTTCTGGCCGGAGAAGGCGCCGAAGACCTTGTCGTCCTCGGCCTTACGGAACAGCTGTCCGATGACCTGGCGCGCGGTGGCCGCGGCGAGGCGCCCGAAGTTGCGCGGGGTGTCGTCGTACTCCTCGCCCAGCTCCGGTGCGGGATGAGGGTCATCCTCGGTGGGCTCCACCGGGATCTCCTTACGAGCCCACACGGTGAACGTGCCTGCCCGCGTGTCGAGTTCGACACGGGCATGCTTGGCCGCATGAGGTGTTTTCAGATAGGCCAGACGCAGCGCCTCTTCCAGTGCGGCGTCCAGTTGTTCGAGATCGATTCCTTGCTCGATGGCGAGCTGATGCATTCCTGCCAGGTCCAGTTCCATACTCAAGACCTCCTATGAAGTTATAGCCGTGGTGGCGCGCATATGGTCACAGTCGTCTATTAGTGTAGAGGCCTATGCAGACACGTCATTGGCCAGATCACGGCATTCCATGCCGTGAGAGGAACATATCTTCGTGGTGTCGCCGTATCGTCGCGGCACTCTGCATCACCGCCCTGTGCGGCGCCCTGAGCGCCTGCAGCGCGCCCCGGATCGATGGGCGCGCGGAGTCGGAACACCAGCCCAGCGCCTGCGAGAGCGCCTACTGGGCCGCCGACGCGTCGACGGCCACCATGAACGGCCGTCACCATATCATCATGCGATATCTCGCGGCGAAGCAGGCCGTCGGGCAGTGGAGCGAGGTGGCCGCCACCTGCACCCAGCGATTCGCGCAGGGCACGATCAGAAGCGCCCAGGCCGAGCATGTGGCCGTGACGCTGGGCACAAGGATCGGTGGCAACGACACCTACCGCACGGTCTCCGACGACAGCCTGAGGCAGGTTCTGGGCATCGACCTCGACGGCGCCACCTTGGGCGCCATGTCGCTGGCCGAGGACCGCGCCGGGTTCGTCATGGAGGTGCTCGCCGCGCGGGATACGCCCGGCGCCACCCTGAGCCGGTCCGACCGGCACAAGACCGCGGGGCAATTGCTCTTCACCGCGTCCGGCTTGAGCCGCGACCCGCGAGAAAAGGTCTACGACATCCAGAAGATCCTCGCCTCGCCGACCTCGATGACCGATTCCACGACCGGCCTGAGCGTGCCGACAACGGCCTTGACGGAGATCGACTGCGCCCGGGAGCAGCTCGCCGCAATGGCCAATGACGGGGCGTCGGCCAAGTCGAAGCACACCGACAAGACCGGCAACAACACCAACGGCAGCGGCGATACCGACAGTGCAACTGACACCACCGACGTCAACGCCACCGATACCAACACCGTCGGCACGGAAAACGACGCACGCCTGCGTGTCCTCTCCACGCTGATCTCCTCCCACATCACCTCCGCATTCGCACTCGGCTACCCCGACATGGACGCGTTCCTCTTCTCCTGATCGCGTCACTCCCGCAGCCCTATTATGCATACGGGGGTAAAAGCAACACCCGTACGCCGCAGAAGTCAGCCCGATTGCATATGCGCAGCATAACCGTTTCTTCGTAAAAGGTCTCACGTTGCCGTGAAACCCGATGGGAAAAACGCCAAACTCACCCTCGATGGCTCATCGATGAGCCAGCAACGACAACGTAGGGCCTATAGGAGCTTTTGTGGTGTTTATGATCGAGGTCTGGCCTTGTACGAGTAGGCGTGTCGGCATGTCTTTTTCCCCGCGTGGAAAAAGATGCGCTCCCGGTGGTGGGCTGGATGGTGTGAGAACGCCATCCAGCAAAGCGAAGAAATGCCCGGCATGCGGGCGTGCGATGAAGAAGAACGGACGGACCGGCAAGGGCACGCAACGGTGGAAATGCCGGGCCTGCCGGCTGAGCTCGACGATGCCGCAGCGCGGCCGCAGACGGGCGCGGACGCTGGAGGAGTTCCTCTCATGGCTGCCGGGGCCGTCGTCCCAGACGGCGTCGGAATCCACGGGCGACGCGCACGCCCTGCGCAAGCGGATCGCATGGTGCTGGTCAATCCGGCCGCGCATCGCCCCGCCGGACGCGAAGCGCCACACGGTCATGGCCGACGGCACGTACATGGGCCACGGCTGGCGCCTGATCATCGCCATCGACGGCGAAAGCGGAGAAGTCCTCGCCTTCCAGTGGCGCGCATACGAGGAGCTGCGCCGCTGCTGCCGGCGGTTGGAGAAACTGTTCCGCGCGGGGGACTCTTCGCCTTTCCCGGGCCGGCGCTTGCCGCAGGTGGGCCGGTGGCGCGCACCACGAACCGGCTGGAGGGCGGCGTCAACTCGGTCGTCAAGAACGTGTTGCGCAACCCGCGGACTGCCCGAGGAGCACATGCTCCGCGCGTGCGAATGGGTGTGCTACATGAAGACCGCGCACCCGCGGCCGGAATCATTCATTCCCGACGATCCGCTGGAGGACGGGAAAGCGACGTCGCCCGAACCGGAAGGCGACGCCTCGCCCGCATACGGGATCGGCATCGACTGGAACGAATTCCACACCGGCACGCGATATCCCAACGGCACCGACTGACGCCGAGAACCAGACCTAAAGCACCACAAAAGTTCCTATAAGCCCGAAAGAGGGTTCCGGGAGAATCCCGGAACCCTCTTTGCTGGCGGATAGGGCGAGATTCGAACTCGCGGAGGGGTTAGCCTCACACGCTTTCGAGGCGTGCTCCTTAGACCGCTCGGACACCTATCCATGCGCTGCGAAAAAACGCAACTTGTTCATTATAAGTCGATTTCCCGATTACGCAAATCAGCGCGTGGCGCACCTGCCACCGCTCCATCGAGCCTCCATCGGCGAGCTATCTGCGTTTCGAGGGGTGGATTCAGCTCCTGCAAAACATCTATCTGCATTTCAAGGGGTTGGTGGTCAAGTATGACGGCTCGCTAATCCGCATGATTCCAATAGCGTAACAAGCCGAATACATCAGGTATCGCGTTTGAGCAACCCCCTGAAACGCAGATAGATGACCCGAGCAGCCTCAATCAACCCCTCGAAAGCGAGATAGCCCGCAAAACGCCCCAGGCAACCGTCCTCACAGCAGCTGCTCGTGGACGGAGGCGTTCACCCATTGGTTCTGCTGGACCTGATAGCCCGAGAAGATGCCGATGTCGAGCATGCAGTCGCGGTAATCGCGCCCGTGGGCGATGGTGATGTAGTTGTCGTCGACCATGCGGTTGTGGGTGGGGTCGAGCCCGATCCAACGGCCGTCGTGGTAGATCTCCACCCATGCGTGCGTCGCACCCTCGCCGCCCAGCAGGCCCGCGATGTAGCGGGCGGTCAGCCCGACGTGGCGGCACACCGAGAGCATCACGTGCGCGTAGTCCTGGCACACGCCCTTGCGCTGGGCGAGCGCCTGCTCGGCGGTGGTGCGGATCGTGGTCGAGGCGGGCGTATACGTGAACGCCTGATACACCTCGTCCATCACCTCCCATGCCTGATCAATCGGAGTGGCATCGGCCGGCAGCCCGGCGATGCGCGCCCGGCACGCCGCGATCATGGCCTCGATGCACGGCCCGGGAATCGTCAGCGCCGAGTTGAACCGGTACAGCGGCTTATAGATCTCCGACTTGATGTGGGCGTTGTCGACGAACGCGATGCCCTTCACCGAATAGCTGAATATCGTGTGAGGCTGCGGGATGAACCCGGTCATGACCACGGAATCGAACGAGTCGATGGTCGTCTCCAGTTCGACGTCCGGCTCGATGGCGACCTCCACGTCCACCACCTGCTGTCGCGGACCGGTCGCAGGCACGCAGCGCAGTTGGAAACGATGGTCGGTGACCGGCGAGCTGAACGTCAGCTTCATCTCGTAGTCAAACACCAGTTTCTTCATGACGGCAGGCTCCTCGTCGGATAATGCTCGCAAAAATCCACTCTAGTCTAGCAGAAACGGCGGAGGTCATCCGTCAGCTGACGGCCGCCGACCGGTCACTCTCCGATCGGCGGCCTGCCCCTCACGGACGCTTGGCGTCCATGTTCATCGCGTTGAGCATGCCCGCGTCCTTCGGGTCGCCGGTGATGGCCCGGCTGTTGAAGTCGGTGAGGAACTCGTTCAGGCGGCTCGTCAGCTCCGGGTAGCCGCGGCTCGGCAACTGCCCGAGTAGCCAGCTGATGCCGGACACGAAGCATGAGGGCAACGGCATGCCGTCGAGTGTGCGCGAGTAGGTCTCCAACTTGGCGAGCGGCGCGTCGAGCTCGCTATTGTCCAGATGGAAGCGGGTGTACAGGTCGATGCGCTCGATGTACTTGCCGATGAACACGAACGCCTTCAGTGTGATGTCTGCGGTGGAGTTCTCGATGCCGCCCCAGAACGCGAGCATGTCGTCGGCGATGTCACGCTGCGAGTAGATGTCATCCGCGCTGGCGGAACGCTCGGCGGCCTCGGTGATGTTCTTCACCGCGAGCTCGACGTACTGCAGCAGCCTCGACGTCAGCTCCGGGCGCAGCACCACGGCGTTGTTGAACGCGGCGACGATGGCGGAGCGCACCGAGTCGGGGTTCGTGCCGTCGTAGAGGAAGGAGTGGATGAACCCGTCGAAGTCCTCGAAATCCTGCGGTAGGTCGAGCGCCTTCGCGAACGGGCGGAACGCGTCCACATCGGTGTCCATCACGCGGTCGTAGAAGGGGAAGAACTGCACGAGTGTCGTGAACGCGCGCTCGGTGTACCGCCCGAGCCAGTACAGGTTGTCGGCCTTCGACGCGGTGACCAGCGACAGCGAGTGCCGCTTCGAATGCGGAATGAGGTTCACCGAGGCGACCGACTCCTCGCGCTGCCTGTCCGTGCTGCCGTCTTCGGGCGCCAGCACCCACGTATCCTTGAATCCGCCGCCCTGCGACGAGTTGACGATCATCTGGCCGGGCACTGACGAGTAGCGCGTCAGGCCGGAATACCACACGTGCGTGTTCTGCCCGGTGACCACGAACGCGCGCAGATCGCACTTGCGCGGGCTCACCTCGCCACTGTCCGGGTCGATCACGTCGATGTCGCGGAACTGGATGACCTCCTGCGCGATAAACCGGCGCGGATCCTCCTTGATGCGGTCGGCCAGATCCTCCCGCGCGGCCTTGTCGAGCGACGAGCCGAACACGACGCCGTAGCCTCCGGCTTCCGCCACGTCCTTGATGACCAGCTCGCCCATGCGGTCGAGCACTTCCTTGCGGTCCTTCTCGAACATCGGCATGTAGGTCGGCGCGTTGTGCAGGATCGGCTCCTCGTTGAGGTAGTAACGGACCATCTGCGGCACGAAATAGTAGATCGCCTTGTCGTCCGCGGCCCCGTTGCCGGGCGCGTTGATGATGGCGACGTTGCCGGAACGGTAGGCCGACAGCAGTCCGGGAACGCCGATAACCGAGTCCGGGTTGAACGCGAACGGGTCGAGGTATTCGTCGGACAGTCGGCGGTACACGGCGCCCACGCGATGCCGGTTGCCGGCATAGTCGAGGAAGTACAGCTTGTTGTCGACAACTTCCAAGTCTTCGGGGAACGCGAGCGCCGCGCCGGTCTTCTCGGCCAGGTAGGCGTGCTCGAAGAACGCCGAATTGTAGCGTCCCGGCGTGAGCACGACGGCGATGCCTTCGGTGGATACGAAGTCCATGGCCTTGCGCAGCAGCCGCGGATAGTCGCGGTTGTCGCGCACGTGCACGTCGCGGAACAGTTTGGGATTCGTACGGCGTTCGATGTCGCGCGCGAACAGCGGGTAGCTGGCTCCCGACGGGATGCGCAGGTTGTCTTCCAGCACCCACCAGCGCCCGTCCTCGCCTTGGACGAGGTCTTCGCCTGCGATGTGCGCGAAGATGCCGCCGGGAGGAGTCACGCCGTTGACTTGCGGAAAGTAACCGGCCGACGTGTACACGTATTCTTCGGGGATGACGCCGTCGTGGATGATGCGCTTGTCTGAGTATATGTCTTTGAGGTAGGCGTTGAGTGCGTTCACGCGCTGCTTGAGGCCGGCTTCCAGCTCGTCGAATTCGTCGGATTCGATGATGCGCGGGATCGGGTCGTATGGAAACAGCCGGTCGTGGTATTCGCCGTTCTTGTATACGCCGAAACGCACGCCGTTGCGGCTCAGTTCACGGTTGATGTCTCCTCGCCTGTTGACCAGTTCCTCGGCGAATTGTCGGGCTGACCGTTCTGTCATGGCGACTCCTTGTCTCACAGATACGCATGCTGAACGCTTATGCTCTATGATACTGAACTCGTCCCAGCGTATGCGGCCGTGGTTTCCGCATTCGCTCGAAAAATCGACAATCATGTTACGAATCGGTCGCGCCGCGAACGGTTCGCCGGCCTGCCGAACGTCTGCCTTCGCGCCCACCCCCGCGTCTACAGCGTGCGCTTGGCGCGTATACGCTCGGCCCGTTCGGCGAGCTCGTCGTCGGCGGGATAGGCGACGTGCTCCAGCGTCAGCCCTTGCGGCGCGATCGGCCCTGTGGAGCCCTCGCGCAGCGGCACGGCCATCTTCTCTCGGAACCAGTCGGTCGAGCGCTTGCCCATGCCGACCTGTATGCAGCCGCCGACCAGCGAGCGCACCATGTTGCGAGCGAAGGCGTCGGCGACGATGGTGAAGCACAGCAGGTCGGATTCGGCGGCCGGCGTGCGGTATCGCTCCCCCATGCCGTCGACGACCAGCGGCCGGGTGGGGATCCGCCGCCAATATGCGGTTTTGACCTCGCGAATCGTGGTACCGCCCGGATTGGGGGTGGCGAACGAGCCGAAATCATGCAGTCCGATGGTCATCGCGGCGGCCTCGTTCATCGCGGCGACGTCGAGGTCGGCGTCGAGGTGCAGCACGAAGCCGCGCAGACGCGGGTCGACTTCGCTGGCACGGTCGGCCACGCGATACACGTAAGTGCGTTCCAGTGCGGAGAACCTCGCGTCGAATCCGCTCGGCGCGACCGTCACGTCATGGATGGTGATGTCTGCGGGCAGCATGCGTTGCAGACGGTGCTTGAGCGCTACGGTCGGCGGCACGCTCATGTGCCCGACGCAGCGGCTCAGCGTTTCCTCGCCGATGTCGAGATGGCAGACCTGATGCGAGGCGTGCACGCCCGTGTCGGTGCGGCCGGCGACGGTCAGGCGCAGCGGCTCGGCGGGATCGTCGACCGGCACGCGCGTAATCGTGTGCAGCACCCGTTCGATCTCGCCCTGCACGGTGCGAATCGTCGGCTGCTTCGCCCATCCGAAGAAGCCGCCGCCGTCATATGCCAGGTCAATGCGCAATCTCATCACGCCCACCAGTATATCGACGCCGCGCCGAGTCCCCTCCCCCACCTCGCGACACCCATGTGCCGATACACTGTGGGCAAATGTTGGATGTAACGGTAAACTTTGTTTATATTGGAGCAAAGTCGCAACGAATGCGGCGATGCGCTAACCAATCAACAAAGATTCCGACAATAACAGAAACAACATTAACCACATACCCAATGGAGAGATTATGCGATTGAGGAGAGTGAAAGCGGCCATAGGCAGTGTCCTGGCAGCCGTGACACTACTGAGTATGTCGCTGACCGGCGTCACGGCGGCGCAAGCCAGCGATGACAATCTTGCACTGAATCAGACCGTAACGGCCAGTTCATATGAAGTGGCGACGACTGCGCCCGAGAAGGCCGTGGACGGCGATCTCGGCACACGCTGGGGCACCGCGCAGAACAAGGCCGCAAACGAATGGATCGAGGTCGGCTTGGGCGGCACCAAGACCGTCAAGCAGATCAACATCGATTTCGAGCGCAAAGATGCCGATCAGAACATCACCAGTTTTAAAGTCGAGCTGAAGCAGGGCGACACCTATACCAAGGTGTATCAGAAGGACACCCGCGCCAAGCAACAGGAGATCATCCTGCTTGACCAGGCACAGCAGGCGTCCGCCGTGAAGGTGACCGTACTGTCCGCCGACGGCGGCACCATGAACTGGGTCAACGTGGGCATCAACGAGATTTCCGTGTACTCCGCACCCAAGGAGACCGTGCTCGACACGGCCGACACGAACCACATGCTCGGCGCCACCATGACCGCCTCCAGCAACGAGACGGCGACGCTCACCCCCGACAAGGCGATCGACCAGAACCGCACCGGCCGCAACAACCGTTGGGCCAGCGGCTACGAGACCCCGAGCAACATCTGGCTGAAGGCGGAATTCCCGCGGCTCACCGCGGTCAAGGACATCCGCATCTATTTCTTCGAGCGTGACGTGAATCCGAAGCCTACCAATGTCCAGAGCTTCGACCTGTCCTACACCGACTCCGAAGGCACCGAGCACACGCTCAAGTCCGGCTACGCGATGACGGCCTCCGGGACCGGTTATGTCGCTGACGTCGTCATCCAGCTCGATCAGGCCGTCAACGCCCGCTCGCTCAAGCTGTCGAACTTCGCGATCAAAAGCTCCGAATACAACAACGTGAGCGTCGCCGAATGGGAGGCGTATTCGAACGATCAGGCCGAGCCGGGCGCCACGCTCGACAGCGTGGTCTCCGACCTCGAATCCAACCACCTGACCATCGAGACCGACACCGACACGCTGGCTCTGCCCACTGTGCCCGACGGCTACACCGTCAAGTTCAACGGCGCCGACTACGAGCAGCTCATCGCCGCCGACGGCACCGTCAACCACCCGCTGGTCGACAAGACCGTGCAGGTCGCCTACGTCGTCACCGACACCGCCACCGGCAACACCAAGACGACCTCCGACATCCCCTACGTCGTCAAAGGCACCAACCAGCAGCAGGAAGGCAACAACGCCAAGCCGACCATCATCCCCGAAATCGCCGAATGGCATTCGACCAGTGCCGCCAAGCTGGCGGCCTCCGCCGTGACGAAGGTCGTCTACGACGATGATTCGCTCAAGGCCGTGGTCGACGAGTTCGTCGCCGACTACAAGGACTTCACCGGCATCAAGCTGACCGCCAAGAAGGGCGCCGCCGAAGCCGGTGCGTTCAACTTCGTCAAGACCGACTCCACGGCCGCGATCGCGCAGCTCGGCGACGAAGGCTACACGATGAACATCCAGGCCGACCGCGTGGTCGCCAAGTCGTCCAGCGTGACCGGCAACATGTACGCGATGCAGACGATCCTGCAGATGACCAAGCAGGACGCCAGCGGCTTCGTGATCGGTTCGATGCGCGACTACCCGCGCTTCACCACCCGCGGACTCCTGCTCGACGTGGCCCGCAAGCCCGTCTCGCTGGAGATGATGCGCGAGATCACCCGCACGATGCGCTACTACAAGATGAACGACTTCCAGGCGCATCTGTCCGACAACTACATCTTCCTGGAGAACTACGGCAAGGGCGACAACGAGGACGAGGCGTTCAAGGCCTATGACGCGTTCCGTCTCGAATCCAGCCTGACCAACGGCAAGGGCGAATCGCCCACGGCCGAGGACTACTCCATCTCCAAGAAGACGTTCAAGCAGTTCATCCAGGACGAGCGCGCCCTCGGCATGAACGTCGTGCCGGAGATCGACGTGCCCGCGCACGCCAACTCCTTCACGAAGATCTGGCCCGAGCTCATGGTGAAGGGACGGGTCTCCCCGATCAACAGCAACCGACCGCTCATCGACCACCTCGACGTGTCCAAGCCCGAGACCATCGCCAAGATCAAGGAGATCTTCGACGACTACACCAAGGGCGACGACCCGACGTTCGACAGCGACACGACCGTGCACATCGGTGCCGACGAGTTCCTCTACAACTACACGGCATACCGTAAGTTCATCAACGAGATCGTCCCCTACATCAAGGACACGAACACCGTGCGCATGTGGGGCGGCCTGACTTGGATCAACGACCACAAGACGGAGATCACCAAGGACGCGATCGAGAACGTCGAGATGAACCTGTGGTCCAAGGACTGGGCCGACGGCCTCCAGATGTACAACATGGGCTACAAGCTGATCAACACGATCGACGACTACGGCTACATGGTGCCCAACGGCAGCTACGGACGTGCCAACGCGTACGGCGACCTGCTGAACATCAGCCGCGTCTTCGACAGCTTCGAGCCCAACAAGGTCCGCAGCAGCGGCGGCTACCAGGCCGTGCCCTCCGGCGACGACCAGATGCTCGGCGCCGCGTTCGCGATCTGGAGCGACAACATCGACAAGAGCGCATCGGGTCTGACCGAATCCGACCTGTACTGGCGCTTCTTCGACGCGATGCCGTTCTACGCCGAGAAGACCTGGGCCGCCACCGGCAAGGAGAAGGGCACCGCCGCGAAACTCACGGCGCTGGCCGCCAAGCAGGGAACCGGCCCTCGCACCAACCCGTACTACCAGGCCACTTCGAAGAACAGCGTCTACGAGAGCTACGACTTCAACGACGGGCTCGCCGACGCCAGCGGCAACGGCCGCGACCTGACCATCGGCGACGGCAGCAAGGCCGCCGTCAAGGACCAGTCGCTCAAGCTCGCCGGCGGCTCCAGCTATGCCACATCCAAGCTCGACAAGCTCGGCAACGGCAACGAGCTGACGTTCGATGTGACGCTCCAGCAGGCTGCCAAGCCCGGAGACATCCTCTTCGAGGCCGACGCTCCGTACGGCACTCATGACATCCGCGTCATGGAGAACGGCAAGCTCGGCTTCACGCGAGAGCTGTACAACTACTACTTCGATTACGAGCTGCCGGTCGGCAAGACAGTCACCGTGACCATCAAGGTGGACCAGCAGACCACGAAGCTGTATGTTGACGGCGAATTCGTGAGCGACGCGACCGGCAAGTACATCGACAAGGGCATCGAGAAGAAGACCGGCATCACCGCCGCGACCTTCGCACTGCCGCTGCAGCGTATCGGCTCGAAGACCTCTGCGACCAACGGCGTCATCGACAACGTCATCGTCAAGAAGTCCGAGGCCGAGACAGACCAGTACAACAAGTCCTGCTGGACCGGCACGACCAATTCCGAGACCCAATACAACGACACGGAAGGTCTGCTGCGGTACGCGTTCGACAACAACCCGAGCACCATCTGGCATTCCAACTGGAAGGGCGCCACGGACAAGCTGACCGGTTCGAACTCGTTCTACGCCGAGATCGACATGTGCCAGAAGTACACGATCAACCAGTTCTCCTTCACGCCGCGTACCAGCCAGGACAGCGGACAGGTGACCAAGGCCGATCTGTACGTCAAGGCCAACGCGAACGACGAGTGGAAGCAGGTCGCCACGGATCAGGTGTTCGAGGCCAGCCGCGCCAAGAAGACCTTCATGTTCGACGAGCAGGAAGTGCGGTACGTCAAGTTCGTGGCCAAGTCCTCGAACGATGGCTGGGTCGCGGTCTCCGAGTTCGGCGTGGCGAACAAGCCGTCCTCCACCGTGCGCGTATTCGTCGCGGCCGATCCGGCCGAAGGCGGTACGGTGAGCGTAGCCGCCGAGGGCGAAACCGGCACCGATACGGCCGTGGACGTCGCATCCGGTGCCTCGGTGACCGCCAAGGCGGTCGCGGCGGATGGCTACAGGTTCAGCGGCTGGTTCACGACAGCCAGTGAGACGGCGGTTTCCACCGATGCCACGTACACGTTCGCAGCCGACGGCAACACGGCTCTGACCGCGAAGTTCACCAAGGACTCCACGCCGGATCCCGGCCCGAAGCCGACCATCAGCTCGATCGCCGTCACCAAGCCGACCGTCACCGATTACAAGGTCGGCGACACGTTCGATGCCACTGGACTGGCGGTCACCGCCACGATGTCGGACGGCAGCACGAAGACCCTGACGGCCGGCGAGTACACGCTCGCAGCCACGCAGGACGGTGCCGCGGTCGCGCTTGACAAGGCGTTCGCCAAGGCCGGAACGGTCACTGTCACGGTCACCGCCAACGGCAAGACCGCCACCTTCGACGTGACCGTGACGGCCAAGAATCCCGATCCGGAACCCGCGACGCTCAAGTCCATCAAGGTCACGTCCAAGCCGGACAAGACCACGTACACCGTGGATGAGACGTTCGCCAAGACCGGTCTCGCGGTGACGGGCACCTGGTCCGACGGCAAGACGGCGCTGCTGAAGGACAGCGAATACAAGCTGTCCGCGGTCGACGCCGACGGCAAGACCGTCGACCTGACCAAGCCGTTCACGGCCGCGGGCGACATCACCGTCACAGTGACCTCCGGCAAGTTCACCGACTCCTTCACGATCACCGTCAAGGCGAAGACCGTGACCCCGACTCCTGGCGACAACAAGCCGGGCGAGAACAAGCCCGGTGCCGACAAGCCGAAGCCGAACACGCCTGACGAGGTCGCCAAGACCGGTGCTTCGGTCACGGCGGTCGTCTTCAGCGCCCTGTTGCTGTTGTCCGCAGGCTACCTGCTGGTGCGTAAGCGCAGGATCTGACCGAATTACGTGTCATCCCCCGCGGATGACACGCTGAGACCCTAGAGGGGGCTCCCGGTTCACACCGGGAGCCCCCTCTTCCGTTGCATGCAGGTACGTAATAACGTGTATATGTCATTATCGCCTACTGTTGCGTATCTAAGTGCGCGCCGAAACGACAAGTCCGCGCACTTAGATACGCAAACGGGGCTATTTGCGTTCCTAAGTGCGCACGGTTGTCGTTTCGGCGCGCACTTAGGAACGCAACCGCATCTGATGCCAACGCACCCGCTGGCGGAGGGCTGTCCGTGCAACAGACTAGGGCCCGTCAACAGCCTCCAGTACCACCCAACAAAAAAAACAGAGGCTGGAAACCAGTTACGGTTCCCAGCCCCTATCAATGTCTATGAGACGGGTCTCACTCGGCCTTGTCGGCGGTCTCCTCGGCAGCGGTCTCGGCGGGCGCCTCAACCGGAGCTTCAGCGGCGGCGGTCTCCTCGACCGGAGCCTCGGTAGCGGCGGCGACCTTGGTGGCGGCCTCAGCTTCCTTGACGACAGCCTTCTTCGGGCTTACCGGCTCGGTGACAAGCTCGATGATGGCGGCAGGCGTGGAGTCGCCCTTGCGCGGAGCGATCTTGACGATACGGGTGTAGCCGCCCTCACGCTGCTCCATCTGCTCGGCAATCTGAGTGAACAGCACGTGCACGACGGACTTGTTGCGGATGACGCGCATCACGCGACGACGGGAGTGCAGGTCACCGCGCTTCGCGAAGGTGATCAGGCGCTCGGCCAGCGGACGAAGGCGCTTGGCCTTCGGCAGCGTGGTGGTGATGCGACCGTGCTGGAACAGGCTGGTGGCCATGTTCGCGAGCATAAGGCGCTCATGGGCCGGGCTTGACGCCAGACGCGGGCCCTTCTTGGGTGTAGGCATAGTTTCTCCTTATAGCCCGTCGGATTCAGGTGGGCACATGCCCGAACGTCCGAATCCGACGGTTATATCTGTTGCGAAAGGTGACGTCACTCGTCCTCAGGCGAGAAGAACGTACCACCTTCCAAATTGTTGGTATCGAAGCCCAGCGGCGACGACTTCAGCGACAGTCCCATGGACTGCAGCTTGTCCTTGACCTCGTCGATCGACTTCATACCGAAATTGCGAATATCCAGCAGATCCTGCTCGGTGTGAGCGACAAGCTCGCCGATCGTGTGGATGCCCTCGCGCTTGAGGCAGTTGTAGCTGCGCTGCGTGAGGTTGAGATCCTCGATCGGGACGGCCATCTCGGGGTTGGTCTCCTCCGCGACGGGAGCGGGACCGACTTCGACGCCTTCGGCCTGCACGTTGAGCTCACGGCACAGGCCGAACAGCTCAACCAGGGTGGAGCCAGCGGAAGCCACCGCATCGCGCGGTGAAATGGCCGGCTTGGTCTCCACGTCCAGAATAAGCTTGTCGAAATCAGTGCGCTGTTCGACGCGCGTGGCCTCGACCTTGTAGCTTACCTTGAGCACCGGGGAGTAAATCGAATCGACCGGGATACGACCGATCTCATCGGTGTCCTGCTTGTTCATCTGCGCGGGGACGTAGCCACGGCCACGCTCGACAGTGAACTCGATTTCGAGTTCGCCGTCGTCGGCGAGGGTCGCGATGTGCTGATCCGGGTTGGCGATGGTGACACCGGCGGGCGGTGTGATGTCGCCCGCGGTGACTTCACCATTGCCGCTCTTGCGCAGATACATGACCACGGGCTCGTCGTACTCGCTGGTCAGCACGATGCCCTTGATGTTCAGCAGAATCTCAGTGACGTCTTCCACGACACCCGGCAGAGTGGTGAACTCATGCAGGGCACCGGAAATACGCACGGAAGTGACCGCCGCGCCCGGAATCGAGCTCAGCAGTGTGCGGCGCAGCGAATTACCAAGCGTGTATCCGAAACCGGGCTCAAGCGGCTCGATGACGAAACGGGAACGCTGCGGATTGATGGATTCCTCGGTAAGTGTCGGACGCTGTGCGATAAGCACTGTGTGTATCCTTTCAGCTTCTGGACGGTGGTGCACTCACCTTCCGTAAGCGGTTTTGGATGGATGAGATTGCTGAGTGCTCAGACGCGACGACGCTTCGGGGGACGAACGCCGTTGTGCGCTTGCGGAGTGACGTCGGTGATGGAACCGACTTCGAGTCCAGCGGACTGGAGAGAACGGATGGCGGTCTCACGACCGGAACCCGGGCCCTTCACAAAGACATCGACCTTCTTGACGCCGTGTTCCATGGCCTTGCGGGCCGCGGACTCGGCCGCCATGCCAGCGGCGTACGGAGTGGACTTACGGGAGCCCTTGAATCCGACATCGCCACCGGACGCCCAGGACACGACTGCGCCGGACGGGTCGGTGATGGAGATGATGGTGTTGTTGAACGTTGACTTGATATGCGCCTGCCCGACGGGGATCGACTTGCGATCACGACGACGAGGCTTGCGCGCGGCCTGCTTAGGAGCTGCCATTGACCCTCGTTTCCTTGTAACGAACTGTTGTTTTGGATTGGATCCGGACGATGGGTGTCACCCCGTGGCCCGAATCGACGCCACCCTATTACTTGGTGGCCTTCTTCTTTCCGGCGACCGTGCGCTTCGGACCCTTGCGGGTGCGGGCGTTGGTCTTGGTGCGCTGACCGCGCACGGGAAGTCCCTTACGGTGACGCTGGCCTTGGTAGCAGTTGATCTGGATCTTGCGACGGATGTCCGCGTCGATTTCACGACGCAGATCGCCCTCGATCTTGTAATTGCCTTCGAGGTAATCACGCAGCGTAATCAGCTGCTCATCCGTCAGATCCTTGACGCGAATATCCGGGTTGATACCGGTCGCGGCAAGCGTTTCCTTGGCACGAGTGCGACCTACACCGAAAATATAGGTGAGGGCGATCTCGATGCGCTTCTCATTGGGGATGTCGACTCCGGCAAGAC
>ERZ825324.1020-NODE-1020-length-36097-cov-5.032490_pt1 | contig 36097 bp, 29 predicted proteins | sample MGYA00519859_ERZ825324 | MGnify/ENA primary metagenome ERZ825324 (study PRJEB31778, sample SAMEA3449198) | human gut metagenome | biome: human gut; feature: human-associated habitat; material: faeces | place: United Kingdom | collected 2010/2012 ...
ATAGCTCGCTTATGCTTAGCACAGTAGTGTTATCGAACGAGAACCAAACTTGCCGAGGTGGGAAGCACCCACCTCTATAGGACGCCACTGAAAAACTAATTTTACATGCAATATATAGTATTGTAAAATCAACAAACATACTTTATTTTGTATTGATTTACACGTAAAAAGGACTTTTTCAGTGACATCCTATAGGTGGGGGAGGATGTCACAATTGCCATTTTCTCTATATAACTCAAAAATTGAGATTGCTTATAGTTTATCTCTCAAAACACAACTTCACCAACCAAAGACAGCCCACAGAAAATGAAATAATCCTTATTTCATTCTCTGTGGTCGTTTCTTATAACACATGATCTATGGTTGCTACTTTTTCCCAACCAAAGCACAGCTCTCAGTAAATAAAAGAAACTATATTTGTGGCCTCGGAGCAAGGTTTGAATACGAGCGTGTAGAAGCGAGTATTCAAACCGCCGCGACTAAAGTCACAAATATAGTTTCTTTTATTTACTGAGAGCGTCTCCTTTGCTGCGCAAAACAAATCCCTAAGCTTTTTTTATGAATTTATTTCCACATTTTGGACAGGTAATCTCCACCTTTCCCTTTCCTTTTGGAACTCGGAGTTTCTGCTTGCAAACTGGGCATTTGAAGAAGCGAAATAACTTGGCCTCTGCCTGTTCCTCACGCTTTTCAATAATATTCTCACACAATGGACGAGCCAGCTTAAGGAAGCATTCATTTTCATGCGCTCTTCTTTCATGGTTGCGTGAAAATACCCGAAAAATGCAGCCTAACAGCGGAAGATAACTAATTAAATTAAAGTTATTTACTGCCTGCGACGGCCACATGCCTGTAACCAGATTCAGGATAACACTAATGAACAGCAAGAAGCTGGACATTCCATCAAAACCGTATATTTCATCAAAAAAACTTCCTAACCGTTTCATCCCCAACAATCTCCTTTTGTCTATTGAATCAGTGAAAAGAATCCGGCACTTAATGTCATCATAATGACTCCGGCAAGTAAAACTCCGCACATAGCTGCGAGTACGCTTGATTTAAAGTTCATCTTTAAGAAACTTGCTGCCAGTGTTCCTGTCCATGCTCCAGTTCCCGGAAGTGGAATTCCTACAAATAAAAGTAATGCAACAAAGAGTCCTCTCCCTGCAGTTGCCTGTAACTTTTCTCCGCCTTTTTCGCCTTTTGCTGTGCACCAGCGGCAGAACTTACCGATTATACTTGGCATATTGCTTCCGATTTCGAGTACCTTTCTTGCAAATAAATAGATAACTGGTACTGGAAGCATATTTCCTATGATTGCAATGACATAAGAAGGAATCAGTGGAAGTCCTACTGCCTGTGAATAAGGAATCGCTGCTCTTAGTTCTGCAATCGGAACCATTGAAATTAAAAATACTGTTAAATAATGTTTGATCATCTTATCTTCCTTTTTTATTTTTTTACTATTCCAAATCATACAATTACAGACAAACTATTTTTCCTTTTAACCCAACGGTATTTTGAAAATTAGTAGTTCGGATAGTTATATCCAAAATTGCCTCACTTTTAAGATTTTGAATGATTTCACGAATAGTATCATCAGACTTTATGATTTATATATCTGACAGAGATTTGCAATGTTTCGCTCCAAATAATACTACACATTATTCGTCCCGTCAATTACAGTAGTTTACGAATTATGTCGGTATTAGAGCTTTATTTTATACATACATTACAATTTATATTATTTTTTCAACAAAGAATGCTTCATCACCTGAATAAATTCTTTATTATTTTTTGTCCGTTTGAAGAAGTTAAGTATCTGCTCCATATTTTCTTCTGCGCGGTTTCCGGACATTTCTCTGTGAAGGGCATATACAATTTCCTGTTCTTCTTTGGATAAGAGAAGGTCTTCTCGTCTTGTTCCAGAACGCTGGATATTGATTGCCGGGAAAATTCTCTTTTCTGCCAGTTTACGGTCTAATACAAGCTCCATGTTACCGGTTCCTTTAAATTCTTCGAATACAACGTCATCCATCTTGCTTCCAGTCTCAACAAGTGCGGTTGCAAGGATAGTAAGACTTCCGCCTTCGCGCATATTTCTTGCTGCTCCGAAGAATTTCTTTGGCATATAGAGCGCTGCCGGATCAAGACCACCGGAAAGTGTTCTTCCACTTGGAGGTACAAGAAGATTATATGCTCTTGCTAATCGTGTAATACTGTCTAATAAAATAACGACATCCTGTTTATGTTCTACAAGACGTTTTGCACGTTCTAATACCATTTCAGATACTCTTTTGTGATGCTCTGGAAGTTCATCAAATGTGGAATAAATGACTTCTGCATTTGGTCCCTCAATGGATTCTCTGATGTCTGTTACTTCTTCCGGGCGCTCATCAATAAGAAGAACGATAACTTTCATATTTGGTCTTGTTGCTGTGATGCTTCTCGCAATCTGCTTTAATAACGTAGTCTTTCCTGTCTTTGGCTGAGAAACGATCATTCCTCGCTGTCCCTTTCCGATCGGAGAAAGGAGATCAACCATACGCATGGAAAGCGGTGCATTTTCCGTTTCAAGACTTATTCTCTCATTCGGAAAAACCGGTGTTAAATCTTCAAAGTTCTTTCTTTTTGCTGCGTCAAATGGTTTATATCCATTGACAGACTGTACATATAATAAGGCACTATACTTTTCATTTTGTGTTTTAATACGGATATTTCCTACTAAAATATCACCGGTCTTTAAATTGAAACGGCGAATCTGTGACGGAGAAACATATACATCATTCTCTCCTGGCAAATAATTCTCACAACGAATAAATCCATAGCCATCCGGCATTACTTCCAAAATACCGTTTGCCATATTTCCACTGTCTAAACTGGATAATTCGCTTTTCTTATTTTCTTTTCCTGCATTTTCATCATTCGCACTATTTACACTATTTCCATTTTCTCTGTCATTATGGTGATATACTTTTTCTTTTTTCTCTGATTCCTGCGGTTTTTGCTGTGTTTTTCTTATATTATCTTCTGATTTGCTATTCTCTTCTGTTTTGACTCTCTTTTCCGCTTTAGGTTCTCCTTCTGTTTTTATACCATTTTCTGATGTGGTATTTTTTTCTGATTTTATACTTTCTTCTGCCTTTGTCTGTATACTTTTATTTTCACTCGCTATAATCCGCTCTATTAACTGATTCTTTTTCAATGTACTTACCCCACGGATACCTTTTTCCTTCGCATATGCCTTCAATTGAAGGAGTGTCATTTCTTTAAAATTCATTCTTACCTCCTAAACATTTAAACATTTTCCTGTAAAGAACTTTATAATCAAATTTTGATATTCAAACGACCAAAGATTCCCACTTGATTTTCTTAATAACTTTTATATTCTTCTAAATATTTTATATTTTTTGTCGCAAAAAAGCTACTTGTTCCTATGCCGTTCTCTTTGTAAGGCCAATTTATCTTTATTATCACTAAATTCAGCATTTTCTCTACTCTGATAAAGCATGAAAGTCCTCTTTCTATGCATATATACAACTATCATTTTAAATCAATTGGGAAATCAAAAGATTGTAACTAAAAATATGATGTAAACTCGAAAAAAAATCTCTTCTTCGCATCAAATTATTAAGACGAATCAGAATTGTCTTTTCTATAATAGCACAAACTGGGAAGAAAACAACCTGTTTTTGAGAAATATTTGATTGCAGAATGCGAAAACCGATGCTAGAATATATTTTGGGAAAGGACGGAATTAATTATGACAAATAAAGAAAAAGCTTTAGAAATGCACAAACAATGGAACGGTAAACTTTCTGTAGAAGCCAAATGTCAGGTAGCTTCCGCAGAAGATCTCGCGATTGCTTATACACCTGGTGTTGCAGAACCTTGTCGTGCTATCGCAAAAAACCCAAAAGAAGCCTACACATACACAATCAAGTCAAATACCGTTGCCGTTGTATCAGACGGAAGCGCTGTACTTGGTCTTGGTAATATCGGTGCCCTTGCTGCCATGCCTGTTATGGAAGGAAAGGCTGCCCTTTTTAAAGAATTCGGCGGTGTGAATGCATTTCCTATCTGTTTAGACACACAGGATACAGAAGAAATCATTGAAACTGTTGTAAGAATCGCCCCTGCTTTTGGCGGTATTAACTTAGAAGATATTGCAGCTCCACGCTGTTTTGAAATAGAAGAACGTCTTGACAAGATGCTTGACATTCCTGTTTTCCATGATGATCAGCATGGTACAGCCATCGTTGTTCTTGCAGGAATTATCAACGCTCTTAAAGTTGTCGGCAAACAAAAAGAAGATTGTAAAGTAGTTGTTAACGGTGCCGGTTCTGCCGGAATCGCTATCGCAAAGATGCTTTTATCTTACGGATTTAAAGATCTTACGCTCTGTGACCGTCAGGGAATCTTATGCTCCGGCGACCCATCCTTAAACTGGATGCAGGAGAAAATGACACAGATTACCAATCTTTCTCATAAGACTGGGACTCTTGCAGATGCGATGAAAGGTGCCGATATTTTTGTTGGTGTATCCGCTCCTGGCATCATAAGCCAGGATATGGTCCGTTCTATGGCAAAGGATTCTATTTTATTTACTATGGCAAATCCAGACCCTGAAATCCTTCCTCACCTTGCAAAAGAAGCAGGGGCAAAGGTTGTTGGAACTGGTCGTTCTGACTTCCCAAATCAGGTAAATAACGTGCTTGTATTCCCTGGAATTTTCAAAGGTGCTTTAGAAGGCCACTCTACACATATCACTTCCGAGATGAAACTTGCCGCTGCTCATGCAATTGCTGGTCTTGTTCCTGCAGAAGAATTAAGTGATACAAACATTCTTCCACACGCATTTGACCCACAGATTGCTGACGTAGTCAGTGCCGCTGTCAAAGAATATATTGATTAATTTTTATGGAACGCTATTATAGTTACAGTCGCTTTATTAAAGAATATTTTGGAGAAAAACTCTATAAGATCTGCATAGATGGCGGTTTTACCTGTCCAAACCGTGATGGGACACTCGCAACTGGCGGATGTATCTTTTGCAGCGAAGGGGGAAGCGGAGAATTTACAGAGAACGCTTCCCTCTCTGTTTCCGAACAGATTCATCTTGGTAAGTCACAGACTTCCAGAAAATATCAGGGCGAACATTACATTGCTTACTTTCAGGCATTTACCAATACTTATGCCCCTGTAGACAGGCTTCGCGCCCTCTACGAGGAGGCGATCACTGCCCCAGAAATCGTTGCTTTATCCATTGGCACAAGACCCGACTGTATTACTCCGGAAATTTTAGATTTATTAGAAGAATTAAATAAAAGAAAACCTGTCTTTATCGAAATGGGATTACAGACCTCTCACGACAGTACGGCATCCTTTTTAAACCGGGCATATCCGACTGAAACATTTACGAAAACCTGTCATGCCCTCGCAGAGGCAGGTATCCGCGTGACCGCACACATTATTCTCGGTCTTCCCGGTGAAACTTTAGACATGGAACTCGACACAATCCGTTACCTAAATACACTCCCAGTAAGCGGCATCAAAATTTCCATGCTTTATGTACTGAAAAACACCGTACTTGCCAGTTACTACGAACAGCACCCATTTCATATTCTTACCATGGAAGAATATATCAACCATCTCATCATCTGTCTTAGCCAGCTTCGCAAAGACATTGTCATTGAGCGAATGACTGGAGATGGCCCGAAAGACCTTTTAATTGTTCCAAAATGGATCGGACACAAACGACTCGTCTTAAACACCATCCATAAAGAAATGAAGCAACGAAACTTTACGCAGGGAGGAAGCTTATGTCAGAAGAATCTTTAACATTATATAAATTAATGATACTGTTTATGCTGGATAATCTGGATTTTCCACTGACAAATTCCCAGCTAAGCGAATTTTTTGTAAACCACGGATATACATCCTATTTCCACTTACAGCAGGCAATCAATGAACTGGTGGAATCAGAATTTGTCCGTGCCGAAACAATCCGCAACACTACCAACTACCACCTTATTTCCTCAGGAAAAGAAGCACTCTCCATGTTCCACACTCAGATTTCCGAGCCAATTAAGAACGATATTCTCGACTACTTTGCCGAGAAAAAATACCAGCTTCGAAAAGAAGTCGATATTACCGCAGACTACTATCCACTCAAAAAGAAACGTGGTGAATATATGGTAAAAACCCAGATTAAGGAAAAAGGCTCTCTTCTTTTAGAACTGAACATCAACGTCGTGTCAAAAGAACAGGCGATTGCAATCTGCGACAGCTGGGAGAAGAAAAGTGATGCAGTATATGGGAAATTGATGGAAATGTTGTTGTTGGATGAATGAGTTTTTGCGTTTTAACAGATGAAAAATAGAATCCAGGAAGCTAAATAAAGCATATTTGTGGCCTCGGAGCAAGGTTTGGATGCAAGCGTATAAGCGAACATTCAAACCGCCGCGACTAAAGTCACAAATATGCTTTATTTATCTTCAGGAGTTCGTCTGCTCCACAGCCTCAAAAATCAGAATCTATTTTTTGAGGAAAGAGAAAAATCCCTTCTTCTCATATGGTTCTTCTTTTATATCGAGGACTTCATATCCTGTTTCAGAAATTGCTGCTTTTAATTTGTCAGAGTCAATCGCCTGGTTTGCAACAATTACTGTCTCTCCCTTTTTATGAGAAGATGTAACCTTTTTTACATTGAATTTCTGTCTAATCGTATCATTTACATGGCTCTCACACATTCCACAGGACATTCCGTCTATTCTTAAAGTAAGCTGTACCATTTTAATCTCTCCTTTTATAATATAGTTTTCCCAGTATTTTAATCGGAAAATACTATTTTATTATAAGCATTCCTTATAATTGAGGCAAGAGGAGGTATTGAGAAAAATTATCAGGCAATTACCTTAGCTTGTCGTTGGTTTAATTATATACTTCAATACAGCAAATCCTCCATCATCTTATCCACATCATCATAGCCCTTCCCCATAGATGGATTTTTTATTTTTCAACCTCCAACGGTATTTCATAATAATCCTCTGCCTTATATGTTTCGCTGTCTCCTGCCGATTTTTTAAAGAATAGCAATGCTTTTATCTGTTTTACTTCCAAAATCTTTTTTGTTGTAACTGTTTCGGTAAATTTTCCATATAGTTTACCTGAGCTACCTGTTTCAAATTGCTCTCCACTTCCATCTACAACACTTTCATAAGTATAAACTTTTCCATCTTTCATCTTTACGCCTGCAAAGGAAGGGGGCTGATGCTCCCCATTCATGTCAGCATATTTACAGCCTTTTGGATAATCTGAAATGAGTTCCAAACCTAATGCAGAAATTTCTGCACTGACAAGTTTTACATCTGTGTTTCCAAACTCTTTGTTTATATCGAATTTCTGACTTTCATCGGAACCTTTTAAAATCCATTCCAGATTTAAGAATTCATTTTCCATGTACTCTATTTCCAATGGTTCATCTGTAAATACCGTTCTTTGACCGGCTCTTAAAATATCATTACATTTGTTAATAAGAATCCGGGTCATCCATGTCCGAAAAAACCGATTTTTCTTTAGCGTATCTATCTTTTCCCAGCATACAAGAATTGTATCTGAAATAGCATCCGCTACATCTTCATCCCTCGATAAAATAGAACGGGCAACCTTATACATATTTTGCATCTGCGATTCCATAAGTTCTGTAAAAGCATCTGCATCCTTCCTCTTCGCCCTTTTTACAAGACGTGTAATTTCCATAATTTACTCCTTTTTAGCATTTAACAATCGTTAAAATAATAAAAATCATTGTTCGATTTCTGTTATAAATCACATGTGTACTGAAAAGATTTTTGTAGCTTCTACTTATTAGACGCAAAATCAATTAAAAACGTCGCAAGAAAAACTAAAAAATATATTAAAAAAGAACTTCATCATATATTAACTCAGCAAAAAAACTATCGACTTCATACACAAATCCCTTCAAAGATAGAAAATATATAATTCTGTTCAACAAAACAGATAATAAAAATGAATGATTTCTATTCAACAAAAATAGATAAAAAATGAATAATTTCTGTCCAGCAAAAAACAGAAACCGAAAAATACCATAGCATCCTATCTGTGGCCTCGGAGCAAGTGTTGGATGCGAGCGCCTAAGCGAACATTCAACACGCCGCGACTAAAATCACAGATAGGATGCTATGGTATTTTTCGGTTTCGTCTGTTATGGAAGATTTCATCTGTTATACCAGTTTCCGTCTGTTATAGAAAGCCCCCTTTTGTTAGCAAATCATTTTCTATCCCTATATCCACATTTCCTCTTCGATCCAGTCCAATGCCTCTTCATAATCTTTCCGTGCTTCCTCGATTTTCAGAGGGTCCTGTCTGTCAAGGATTCTCTCAAACTGCTGGGTTACCATCTCAAGCTGTTCTCTGAGTTCTCCTGTGGTTTCTTCATAAAGCCGCTCACCGCGAAGAAGGAGGACTTTATTTTTCTCCTGTTCTCTTGGCGGGATTTTAAGATAAGAAAGTTCCCTCATGCGGGCTTTCATCTCTTCTTCTGTCATGCTGTTTTCCTGATTCTTTATGAGACGGGTTACGGTCTCTCCTGTGGAGACGATTTTAGCCTCGACTTCAAGTAACGCATTAATATCATAAGTATAAGTAATGTCAATCTGTTCCTTTCCAGCCTCGTTATCCGGGACGGTAAGTTTTAATGTTCCAAGGGAAACATTGTTTGAGGCAAATCGGCTCTCGCCCTGTAATATGTGTATTTCTACCTGTGTCTGGTGATCGTAAACAGTAAAAAAATGCTGGGTTCTGCTCGCCGGGATTACGGTGTTTCTCTCGATAATCGGGCAGAAATGATTACCTTCTAAATGGTCATTCTCTGTCTTCACAGATACTTCCGTTCCAAGAGTAAATGGGCAGACATCGGTAAGGATGACTTCTTTTACCGCTTCTTTTCGCTCCTTCATCGCTGCCTGGATTGCCGCTCCAAGTGCAACTGCCTCATCCGGGTTAATGCTTGTATCCGGTACTCTGCCAAATAATTTGCCGACAAACTTACGGACAAGCGGCATTTTTGTTGTGCCGCCGACTAAAACAACTTCATCAATTTCCCGCGCCTTTACACCAGCATCAGAAAGGCTCTTTCTTACTGGTGTTTTGATGCGATCTAAAAGCTGGCTGCTCATCTTCTCAAAAGCACCTCTTGGAATCAGTGTTTCTACTTTTTCCCCATTAACAGAGGCCTGCATCCGGTAAAAGCCATCTCCTGTGGCATTGCATTTGCTTTTTTCTGCCTGATTACGATAATAAGACTTCTCTTTTAGTGAAAGACTTTCTTCTGTAAGTCCGTGTTCTTTATAAAATTCCTCAACAATCAGATTTGTAAAGTCCTCGCCACCAAGATAATTATCTCCTGCAACAGCCCTTACCTCAAGAATATCGTCAAACAGCTCAAGGATGGACACGTCAAAAGTGCCGCCGCCAAGGTCAAAAACAAGAAAGCGGGTATTATCATTTTTCTGATAAAGGCCATAAGCAATCGCTGCCGCTGTCGGCTCACTGATAATTCGCTCGACTTTCAGTCCTGCCAACTCTCCTGCCTGCTTTACCGCTTTTCGTTTTACCTCATTAAAATATGCCGGAACACTGATAACTGCCTCTGTTACTTCCTCTCCAAGATACACTTCCGCATCTTCTTTTAAAGAACGAAGCACCATTGCTGAAAGGTCGGTTGCTGTAAAAATTTTATTTCCTAACTTAAATTCCTTCCGGCTTCCCATACTTCTCTTAAATAAATTTGCGGTCTGGTCTGGATAAACCGCCATTCTCTCTAACGCTGTTTTTCCTACATAAACCTGATCATTTTCATCTATGCTGACTACTGATGGAGTCAGTCTTTCTCCTAATCGATTTGGAATAATTTCAGGTCCATGTTCTGTATAATACGCCGCAAGAGAATTTGTTGTTCCTAAATCAATTCCAATAATCACCGTGTTTCCTCCTGTAATCTTGTTAAAATCTGCGCTTTTCGATAAACAATCTCTGCCCATTCCTCTTCGTCCATCTCCGATTGTAAAGACCAGCCTTTCTTTTCTAATTTTTCAAGAATGGAAAGTGCCTTTTCTAAATCTTTTCGGCTCTTTGCTCTTATTGCAATATATCTTGCCCGAAGTAGTTCAAGTTCATCACTGTTTGCTCCATTTTCTTTTGCCAGTTGAAGGATATCTTTCACTCTGTCCTGTTCGCCAAATGACAGATACATACGAATCAACGTACAGTATGGTCTTGCATGGTATGGATACAGAGCTGTCGCTCTCTGATAATCATTGATTACTTCCTGGTACCTTCCAAGATACAGACAGGCTTCCTGACGAAGCAGATATGCAGGATAATACTGTGGGTCAAGCGCAATAATTTTATCGCAGATATCAAACATTTTTGCATATTCCTTTTTTCTGCGCCAGATATCCGCCGCTGTATGGTAATAACTTACTTTTTGTGAAAAATCCTGCTCCGCTTCCACCGCTTTTTCTATGTAATCCATTACTTCTAAAAGACTGCCTTCCTGTCCATCAAGAATCAAATCTGCCTTTGCAGAGGCAATCGTATAATATGCATAGCCAAGGCGTGCCATCTGTCTGGTCGTTTTCTTTGTTCCATCTGGACGAAGCTTTTGTATTGCGTGAAGCCACGGAACAAGATGTTCTAACGCTTCTGCATCCTTATTAACCGTTAAGAAAATTCTGCCCTTTAAGTTGTGGTAGTCAAGATAATGCTCCTCATCTGGAACAAAGCCATCCATCAGCGCAATGCCATCTTCAAATCTGGAATTCTGATAATAGCACCATGCAAGTTCCATAAGACCATCCTGATCTAAAAGACTATCTTTATATTTTGGCTCCAATTCCGCTATCACATACACATTTGCCTTGTTAAGATCTGCCACAAGCCGTTCATCTACCGGGCTTTCTTCTAACAAATCAATAATAGACTCTCTTGCCTCTCGGTAGCGTCCCTCGTGAAGTATTGATTCCATCTTTCCGGTTCTTGCAAGAAATGATTCCGGATGTGCTTCTAATACCGCATCGTACAATGCAATCGTTCCATCCCATGTATCTTTTTCCTGACAATATCGTCCATAGCAGCATACAATCCGTTCTTCCTGTGGATACTTCTTTGCAAGAGAACGGAAAATCTCACCGCCCTCTTCCTGCTTTTCCCTCTCTTCATCACTGTAAAGAAGCCTTGCCTTTTCTAATAAAATATAAGGATGGCAAATATCATAATTTGCTTCTATAAAATGATATTCTTCCCACGCTTCTTTCCGCATACCAAGATCTGCATACTGGCGAAGCTTATGGTAATGTTCGATATAATCATCGACGTCCTCACTAACATCACCCTCAAATAATTCATAATTTAACGCACCATTATAGCGGACAACCTGCTGCAAAAAGTCAACGTAAGGCTCTGGAAACAGTTCTAGGAGTTCCTTTCGATTCCCTGTAATAGAAAATGTCTGATCAATCTTTTTCCATACTGGTGATGGCAGACGGAAATTCTCCATTAAAAATACAAGAAATCTCTGGCGTACTTCCTCGCCGCTTTCTAAGCTGATACAGATATCTTCTGAAAAAAGCTTTTCCCACTCCTGCTCGTCAATTCTCCGATAAAAATCTTTGTAAAGCTGTTCGCACCGGGAAATAAATTCCTCTGCCGGAGAAAGATTTTCTGGCTCTTCTTCCTTTTGTCTGGCGTATTTTAACGCTTCCTCATAAGCTTCCCTCAGACGCTTAAATCCGTCCGGGTCATCTTCCGGATTCACCGCATGAAGCCTCGCCCGATATGCTTTTTTAATTTTCTTTTCTTCTTTTGTCGCTTCTATTCCTAATGTGTTAAAAAAATCATTCATCTTTACAACTGTCCAAATACTTCTCCTATTTTATCGTTAATGACTAAATCTGCCTGTGAATCTCTCTGTGTCGCTGACTTATTAATTAAAATGAGGTGGCTTCCCTTAAAATAATCAATGAGTCCCGCTGCTGGGTACACAACTAAAGAAGTTCCTCCAATAATAAGAACATCTGCCTGACTAATATAGTGAATGGTCTTGGAAATGACATTTTCATCAAGCCCTTCTTCATATAAAACAACATCCGGCTTAATCAGTCCGCCGCACTCGTCGCATTTTGGTGCACCCTCGCTGTTTTTTACATAAGCAGCATCAAAAAATTTGCCGCACCGCATACAGTAATTTCTGTGAATACTTCCGTGGAGCTCTAATACATTCTTACTTCCTGCCATCTGGTGAAGCCCGTCAATATTCTGCGTCACAACCGCACGACATTTTCCCTGTGCCTCCCACTCTGCAAGCTTATAATGTGCTGCATTCGGCTTGGCATCGAGTGCCATCATCTTATCTTTATAAAAATCAAAAAAGTCCTTATTTCGTTTCATGAAAAAGGTGTGGCTGACGATGGTTTCCGGCGGAAAATCATATTTCTGGCTGTATAGTCCATCTGTGCTTCGAAAATCTGGAATACCACTCTCTGTAGAAACACCGGCACCTCCAAAAAATACTAGGTTATCTGTCCCATCAATAATTTCCTTTAACTTTTTGATTTTTTCGTTCATAACATGTACCTCCTTACATCACTGTATCTATATACTTGTTAAAAATATTTCTGCCAAAAATTACTTTTCAAACACGCTCTATATCAAATCATAAAAATAAGCACATTCACAAGCCCTAATATAAGGCCAATCACCGCTCCAAGATTTACAATCGCACCAAGTTCCTTACTCATAATAGAAAGTACCAATTCCTCAACTTCTTCTACTTTCATCGCATTGATCCGCTCCTCAACTACAGCTGAAAGCTTTAAGGAAGAAAGTAATGCCGGAAGTTTTTCTTCTATGAGTCTCTTATAAAGCCTCCAGAGAAATTCCGGGTCGTAAATTCCCTTTTCTTCAAAGAATCCTGTTACTTCCGGTATTGGCTTTGCCTGTAATTCTTCGGATGCTGCCACTACCTCTTTTTCGATATAGCCTCTGGCATTCTCTGCTATGTAGGCATCAATCCCTTCCTGAATCTGTCCGGCGATTTTCTCAATAAAAGAACCGCCAAGCATCATCCCAAACATGGAATCCGCAAGCTTTCTCTGTGCCTCCTGCACTACCTTATCTACGATCAGCTTACCCGGCTCCATCGCAATAACTTTTTCTGAAAGGAAGTCTGTTAAATCTTCTTCAACCGATGCAGCAAAATCATCCACTTTCTCTTCTTCCACAATCTTTACTGCCGCAGAATGAAGTGTATCTTCAGATTGTTTTTGTTCTTCTACCCATGCCTGTATATGACTTTTAAACTCTTTTTCTGACTCTTCAGAAAGAAGCTTCTCTCCCATATACTCTGGTGTTAAAAGCTGTGTTTCCACGACATTACCAACGGCCTTTGCCAGCCTTGCCTGTCCTCTTGGAATTACGCCTGGTGTAAAGGGAAGTCTCTTTCCAAATACCCTGACTTCCTTTCTCGGACGAAATAACATCTTTACCGCAATCCAGTTTGTCACATAACCAATAATTGCCCCGATAATTGGTGTGACAATATATTTCCACATAGTTTATTCCTCCTTTTTCAGAGTACATTCAACATATTTCTGAATAATTACATATTATCATATCCTGTTGCAAATGCAAGAATCAAGTCAGGATTCCGCTTCTGCCACTTTATCATTATCTAAGCCATTCCAGAAATTCTCCAAAACCTGTCCGCAGTTATTCCGGTTCACCGCATAATAGCTCTCCCATTCTTCCGGCAACAGGCTTTGATTATCCCTTTCTAAAAAACGTTCATCCATTAAAAGAATCGTTCCCACATCTTCTGCTGTCCGAATCACTCTTCCAGCAGCCTGCAGCACTTTGTTCATTCCCGGATACCGATACGCATAATCATATCCTTTTTTTTGCTGTCTGTCAAAGTATGCCCGTATGACTTCTCTCTCATTACAGATTTGCGGCAGGCCAGTTCCCACAATCAGCACGCCGATAAGACTGTTTCCTGTAAGATCAATACCCTCTGAAAAAATACTGCCAAGAACACAAAAACCGATAAGCGGCTTTCCTGACTGTTCCCGAAACTTTTCAAGGAAAGCTTCCCTGCTTCTTTCTTCCATCGAAGGTTCCTGCACAATAAGTTCCGAAACCAGCGCAAGATTGCTTTGTTCTGCCATCCTATACACGCTAGTAAGCATTTCATAGGAAGGAAAAAATATCATATAGTTCCCCGCCTTTTTTTCTAAACAAAGTTCCAGATAACGAATCATTTTTCCGTATTCCCACTCGCCTCGTCTCGTATAGCGGCTCGTCACATCTTCCGTGATGGCAAGAAGCCGATTCTCTTTCGCAAATGGCGAAGCTATCTGGTATGCCTCAAAGCGGTTACCGCCGAGAAGCTGCCTGTAATACTGCACTGGCAAAAGTGTTGCCGAGAAAAAAATACTTGAACGGCTATTTTCAATATATTCCTCCAGCTTATCAGACGGATTCACACAAAAAAGCCGTAATAAAAAGTCTCGTCCCCGCTTCTCACTATAAATCTCATAACCGCTGTCCATACTGTCTAACATCATATAGAAATGCGTAAGCTTAAAATAAAATTCGACAATCTCCTCGCGCTCCGAAAAATTATCGTGGTCAGCAAGATATTCTTCTAAGGGCCCAATCAGATGAAAAATAGGAAAATACATCGCATCCACATTCTCATGCAAGCTGAAACAGGTCCCATCTTGTGCCTGCTTTTCTAACTTTCTGAGTGCCATAACACAATTACCTAGCTTTTTAAATAAAAATCGGTTCCTGTCCTTAAAATATTTTTTCGGTACTTTAAAGTCACTCTTTGCAATGTCTGCGCTATACATCTCTCTCGCCCGGTCAAGCAAGTTATGGGCTTCATCAATAAGATAAATATTCTGCCGCAGACTTCCTTCTATAAGACTCTTTCTATTTACATGCGGGTCAAATACATAATTATAATCACAAATAATACAGTCCGCCCACACCGCTGCCTCAAAAGACAGTTCATATGGACAAACCTTATATTTTTCAGCAAATAAAAGAATATTCTCCCGGCTGATCTCGCACTCTGCAGTAAGCAGTGCATACAGTGCCTCGTTAATCCGGTCAAAATGTCCTTTTGCTCTCTCACAACTTTCCGGATTACACTGCATCTCTTCCTGAATACAAATTTTTTCTTTTGCCGTAATCGTTACTGCTGAGAGAAATAATCCCTGCTTTTTTAGCAGCTTTATCGTATCCTCCGCCACTGTCCTTGTAATCGTCTTTGCCGTGAGATAAAAAATATTTTCTGCTTTTTCTGCTCCAAGTTCTTTTAGGGCAGGATAAAGCGTAGAAATCGTTTTTCCAACTCCTGTCGGAGCTTGCAGGAAGATGTGCTTTTTATTCTCCATCGCCTGGTAGGCAATTGCTGTCATTTTCTTTTGCCCCGGCCGAAAAGAAAAAGGAAACTGCAATGCCTGAATGCTTGCATTTCTCTTTTCCCTTGCTTCTACATAATACGCTGCCCACATCCGGTAAGCATCCAATACTTCCGCAAACCACAAAGATAACTCTCCCATAGTATAACAATAAAAAATTCTCTTTATCTGCTCAGTTTCTAAATGACAATATGTAATTTGTACCCCTATCTTCTCTAAATCCTGCTTCACTCCATACATGTATGCATAACACTTTGCCTGTGCCAAATGTAAAATGTCTGCTTCCTCTATCTCTTCCACATCGCGATATACACATTTAATTTCATCAACATAGGTAAGTTTTTCTTCATTACTCTCTATCTGATTCATCCCAATGACATGCTGAAGTTTCTCCTCATCACTCTCGGTCTGATTCATCCCATCAACATCACTAAGCCTATCCTTATTAACCTCTGTTTTGTCAATTCCATCGGCTCGTCCTTCTAAAACTAAATCATACCCTTCTTCCTGCCATTCCATTTTCAGAGGAACTTCGCTCTGATAAGTCGCTTTCTGCCCCCGTTGTATCTTTCGGTGCAGCCTGCTACCCTCAAGCATTGCCTCCGGGCTGGCACTTACCGAGGATCCCGTCGTAATATCGCCACCTCGAAATAAAAATTCTACCAGATGCCGCACCGAAGTTTTTACGACACCTTTCTGATAGGACAACATAATACAGTCCTCCTTCTTTTTGGATGCTCTCTAATACTTTTTTGTCATTCTTTCTTATTTCATAAAAATTCTTTTATTATTTACGCTATAATAAATTACGTTTTTCATATTTATTTCTTTTGAATGAAATACTGTCGTAATTTTCCTACTTATCTTTTCTTTCCTGTCTACTGTTTTCTCCCTGTATACAGCTTTTTCTGATTTCTTTTTATTTCTTTCCAATGTTCCCAGGAAAATCTTTTACATAAAAGAAAATGCCCACAATGAGGGGCAAAACTCATTGTGGACATTCTCCGTATAATACTAACCTTTAACTTAGGGGATTACTTTAATTATAATACAATACTTCTCTAAAAATTTCATGCCTTTGTAGGGGAATTTTTTGTTCAATTTTCAAGAAATTATTGATATTCGTATTAAGATAACAACATTCTTTCATTTGAAATAAAAAATTCTCTTCTTATCGTCTATGAATTTCCAAAATCTTCTCATGAAAACAACTACAAGAAAATTCTCAAAACGCATACTTCATTCTCTTCAAAGTTTTACTGTTTTTTCCCTGAAATGTATTTGAAAAAGGCTTCTTCTATTTATGATAACTGTCCAAGAATTGCAGGAATTAACTGTTTCTTTCTGGATACCACTCCTGGAAGTTCTGCGGAGCTGTCTTCTACAGTTGTCTCAAATGCGTTCTCAATAACTTCTTTGCACATCTCTCCTACCATTAATAATTCTGTAGATTCATTAATGATATCTGTCATCATAAAGAATACCATATCAAGACCGTAGGAAGTACGAACCTCTTCCATGTAAGGGAGAAGTTTTCCTTTACATGCAGAAAGTTCTTCCTTATTCATGGAACTGATCTGACCTACACCAAAGTTAATGTTAGAATCATTGAACTTCTTGAAATCCTGATAGAAGATTTCTTTTGCAGATTTTTCTCTTAAATTACTTCCGGCATCAAACATATCTCTTGCATACTGCTCAATGTCGATATGTGCGATAGATGCAAGTTTTTCTGCAACAAGATGGTCAAGTGCTGTACATGTTGGAGAACGGAACATTAATGTATCAGAAAGAATGGCAGAACATAAAAGACCGGCAATCTTTTCTGGAATTGTGACATCATTCTCCATATACATCTGTGTCCATCAGCTCCTGATCTGCCGTAACCCCCGCAATAAACGCTGTATTGCCGCCGCTTGAATCTCCCATTATAAAGACCTGGGACGGATCAATACGATATTCCTCTGCATGTTTTCTTAAGAAACGTACACCTGTCTTTGCATCTTCTACAGGAGCAGGAAATGTAGCAAGATCGCTTTCTCTGTATTGAAGAATCGCTGTCACAAATCCACGTCTTGCAAGATCTGCCATTGCTCCAAGCCGTTTATAGTTGTCCTGTTTTCTCCATGCCGATCCCTGAACATACAAAATTGCCGGATATATCTTTGGTGCTTTGGCATTCGTCTCTGGTACGATCATCTGGAGCGTACGCTCAATCCCGTCTCTGTTTACATAGCATACATCATGCTTATATATACCATATCTCTCCGTTCCGTCTGCTGTGAGTTTCTGAACCTCTTCCATCCCCTCAATCTGTGTCCGGAAATCTTCAAAACTCATATTTTTGATTTCTTCACTTGTCATTATCCGTTTCCTCCTAACCCGTTTTTCTATATTGTTAATTTTATAACTGGATACAGGTATCAGGTCAAGTGTACTCTTATTAATACATTTTATAATTTTCAGTCTTTTTAATCATTTTCTATTAATTTTTTCTATTCTTTTCTTTCTAATTTCACCTCTTCAATGGCATTTTACCTCACTAAAGTGCAAAAACCTGAGATTAACTCTCAGGTTTCAGTAATATATATATTTTCAAATAATTCCAATCATTTCCTTCTTCATCATGTGTGATCTTAATCCTTACACAGTAAGCATCTCCCGGTATCTTTGCATCTTGTTGAAACTTTCGATATATCTTTCGGATTTTCTTCTGCAGCACTCCTTCCGATGCATACGGTCCGGTAATTTTCAGATACAGGACAAATGCTCTTCCGCCTTTTATCCTGGTATATCCTTTTTGCCTGCTCCAGACATTTTCATTTTTTTCGATATCTTCTATATACTCTGCCCGTACTGCCTGTCCCCAGGAGAACTGGTTTTCCGTTCCATTCAGACTTTCTCTGCTTATCTTAAGTACCGATTTGCTTTCCGGTGCATAATCCATGAAATTAATCCCGTCCGATTCAAGTTGTGCATTTTTGCCATATTCCAGGTTATTCGTCTGAAATCTGATCCAGAAATCCGGCATTTCTTCTATATACCAGTTTCCCTGTTTCTTTTCTATCTCTTCCGTCTCTGCAAGATAATCCGTCACACGTTTTTTTAATTCCTGCAATTCTGACAGTGAAGCATCTATTTCCTCTAATCTTTTTTTCAACAGATTATCTATCGCTTCTGAATCTGCTTCCTTTATCAGATTCCCGACCTCTTTCAATGCGAACCCAAGATTCTTATACTTCATACATTCGTAAATATCCGTGCATGCCCTTATATCGTAAGACCTGTAATTCGAATGTTCTCTTCTCGTAGAACTCAGAAGACCAATCTTCTCATAATATTTTATTGTATGTACAGACACACCTGTAAACTTTGCAAGCATTCCTACTGTCTTTTCATTCATATGATCACCTGTCTTTTATATTTCCCCGGTCTGTTCTTTTTCCAGCTGCTTTTTCTTCTTCCTTGCTTCTCTCAATTCTTTAAAAAATGATTTCATCATCTGACTGCATTCTTCTTCCATCACTCCTGTCGTCAATTCTACCTGATGATTAAATTCAGGCATATCCAGAAGATTTAAGATAGAGCCTGCACAGCCGGCTTTCGGATTCATACATCCGACTACTACCCGTGTCATCCGGGACTGTACGATCGCACCGGAACACATCTGGCATGGTTCCAGAGTTACATACATCGTACAATCCTCCAGTCTCCAGTCATTCATCTTCTTGCTTGCTTTTTTGATCGCGATCAGTTCTGCATGCGCCAGGGTATTATTATCAATTGTTCTGCGGTTATATCCTCTCCCAATGATCTTATCCTGATATACGATCACACATCCGATCGGCACCTCACCGATCGCATATGCTTTCTTTGCCTGTTTGATCGCTTCTTTCATATATTTTTCATCTGTGCTTTGCATATTCATTCTCCGTCTATTTTCCTGTTTTCTATCTCTTCTGTGATTCTACACAGTCATGTGATCCTCTTATATCCCTGCACCAGTATCCGAACTTCTCTCTGTCATTCTTCTCTTCATCTGTAAGTTTAAGATCCAGCTCTTCTGCAGGAATGAATTCCGGAAATCCAAAGCTTTCTGCGGCTTTTTCTTCCTGCGGATGATACACTCCCGGTACTCCTAATTTTAACCGGTCATCACGGACTGTCAATATCAGATGGTGATAATTATAATACCCGTGGATCAAAAAACTATTATTTGCATGTCTCCATTCACACCTCGGAAGACACACCATATCTTTACGCTGGATCTTGCGGACTTTACCCCCCAGGCAGGCCTCTTTTTCCAAATCATCTTCAAGTTTCCCACTCTCTGATTCTTCATCCTGCAAGGTTTCCTTCTTACATTCCGGTTCTTCGTCCTGCGCTAATCCCTTCTTACATTCCGGTTCTTCACCCTGCACGGAATCTTCTTCCATCTTCCACATTTCCATCCTGCAGACGTTTACTACATCGTCATTCCAGACTGCCGCATACCAGTGTCCATTTACGTCCTTTAATATAATTCCGTTGACAAGATTATAATTTTCTTTCTTACCGACATCCTCCGGTGTATAGCATAGCTGCCAGTTCACCGCCGGGCCGGGAACCTCTGTCACTCCCTGCGGGATTCCAATACATTTATCTTCTGTATTCCAGAACAGATACGCCCTAAGTCCCTGCGCATTTTCTTCCATCCGGAATCCTTTTCCGTGCACATGGATCACGCACTGATCCACATCCTGTTCTACTTTTACGAAGCCTACATTCCGCATCTTTTTCTCTTGTTCGTATTCATACAGATATCGAATAAACCGTCTCAAAATATCCTCTCCTGTTTCCGGCTATTTATCACAATCTATTCTGAAATATTTTCTTTTATGCCATAATCGCATTCAATTCCTGATACAGCCTCTTCGCATAGCTGTCTGTCATACCACAGATATAATCCGTAACCAGCAGAAGTCTCAGATAAAGACGATAAACCTCTGATTTTTCTTCTGCATGATAACGATATGCTTTTTTATAATTATTGGAAATAAATGAAATCAGTCTTTCTTCTATTGAGTTCAGTTTCTGCGTTGGATCATCATATTTTATTGCTGCACCGACAAACCTGTCCAGCAGATTATCCAGCATCACCGCCTCTTTCACTTCCATACGATAGATCGTCTCTGTTTTAAATACACATTTGCACGCTATCTCTCCAAGCAGTTTTACCAATCCTTCAGCCAAAGTACCTGCAAACAGATCTTTTTTATACGTGCCTTCCATAATCTCTTCATAATGAGAAGTAAATCCGGAAGTTGCGCAGCCAATCAAAAATCCCTGTGCTTTTACGATCCAGTTCTTCACTGCATAATCACCGGGATCATCTACCCCGTTCTTCTTTGCACGGTCGTATAATTCTACCAGTTTATCTGCCGGGCAGAACCAGTTCTGATCTTTCTCTTCTGGGTCTGCATACTTTTTCTCCCTGTTCTGTAGTTTTCTGAGTTCATCTCTGAGACTATGATATGTAAGAAATCTTTTTACAAATGCATCTTCAATATCTGCGGTCTTATATGCAATATCATCTGCTGCCTCAAGTATAAAGGTAAGTGGATGTCTGTGATTTCCCGCACCCGTCTCTGATACAATATCCTCGAACAGTTCCCGGTCTGCATAATAATAGCCCATCTTCTTCTCTCTGATATCTCCTGATTCCGGATGGATCTTTGTAGATGCTACCGGATATTTTATAATTGTATTCAAAAGCGCATACGTCAGATTCATTCCATTTTCATCTACCAGAAAATGTAATTTGCTGACCAGCCTAAGTGCCTGTGCATTTCCTTCAAAATGATAAAAATCCTCCCTCATCTGAGGTTCGAGCAACTCCTCAAGTGACGTTCCATGATATGTCAGAAGCGGAAGATTTCTTTCAAACCATTCCCTGATCGCCGCTTCTCCATAATGACCAAACGGTGGATTGCCGATATCATGAATCAGTCCTGCACACTGAAGAATATTGCAGATATCCTCTTTCATCTGTACAGTGAAACTGGAATCTTTCTTGTGTACCAATATGCTTTCTCCTATATTCTGACCCAGAGATTTTGCCAGCGAAGAGACTTCCATGGAATGGGTCAGTCTCGTACGGATAAAATCACTTTTATCCAGTGGAAATACCTGTGTCTTATCCTGAAGTCTCCTAAATGACGCACTGCCGATGATTCTGTGATAATCTTTTTCGAATTCACTTCTAAGGTCTGCATCACCATATTTTTGACTCTTGTATCTGTTCTGTCTTTGACGTTTTGTTGATAAAAGCCTTGTCCATTCCATTTTCTGCTCCTCCTTCATATTTTAATCTACAAAATTTGCCACCGGAAGTTCCTGTAGGCGGCAGCTTCTCTTGCATCCCCTTGTACAAAAAGTGTCCAGCCGGAGATCCGGCTGAACACCTTATTCATAACATTTTCTTTCTATGTTCATTCAACACTAATCCAGATAGATCGGCGGCTCATAATCTTTTCCGAGAAGTGCCTTTTTACGTTCCTGATATCCAAGGAATGCCCACTCCGTCATATCTGTCCACTGATGTTTTCCTCTGTCATATACCTGTACATAGCCGATTCTCTTCGGATGCATTCTTACGCTGTTTGATTCATATTCATGTCCTGTGTAAGGATTAAGTTCACCTTTACTGAGATCCTCTTCATCGGATGTGAATAAGTCTTCTTCATTTTCCTGCGCATACCGGCTCTGATATCCGTTATTCTCATAACCGGAGGTCTCATCAGCTGCTGCATATGTTTCCTCCTGTTCCGGTTCCTCCGGCATAAATTCTTCTGCAAGTTTCTCTGACTCACCGTCTCCCGAATAATCAAACTCATGATACTGGATTTCCGGCTTTTCTTCTTTTGCCGGTTCTTCATGCGCTGATTCTTCTTCATGCTTTTTACGTATTCCGAAGAGCGCTCTCCATCCATGCGCTTTCTTCTCCGGTTCAACTTTCTTCGGCTCCGGTTTTTCCGGTTCCTCTGGCTCTTCTACTTCCGGTTCTGACTCATGAGCTGGCTCCTCTGCATATTTCGGTTCCGACTCATAAGCCGGCTCCTCTGTATATTCCAGCTCACTTTCATAGGCTGGTTCTTCTGTATATTCCGGCTCTGCTTCATACACTGGTTCTTCTGCATACTCTGGCTCTGCTTCATACGCCGATTCTTCTGCGTATTCTGGCTCTGCTTCATACGCCGGTTCTTCTGCGTATTCTGGCTCTGCTTCATACACCGGTTCTTCTGCATATTCTGGCTCTGCTTCATATACTGGTTCTTCTGCATATTCCGATTCTGACTCATACACTGGTTCTTCTGCATATTCAGGTTTTGACTCATACACCGGCTCGTCTTCATATACAGGTTTCTCAGCATGCTCCTCTACACCCGCTGCAGGTTCTTCTTCACTTACAGTCACCGACTCTTCTGCTTCCAGTGTCACAGCTTCCGAACTTCCGGTTTCTTCCACCGGCTCCTGTATCTCTTCTTCCTGCTCTTCTATTTCTGTGGCAGGTTCTGCTGTCGCTTCTTTCTCTCTTACAAAATCAAATATTGTTTCCTGAACATATTCTGGATCTGGCTCTACAACCTTTTTAGACTTCTTCTTTTTCTTCTTTTCTATTGCATCTAATTCTTTATGAATATCTACAAGCTCACCTATCGTAATATCTCTTTCTTCTGCTTTGGCAGGTGTTTTCTTCTTTTCAGGCTCTGCAATTTTCTGGGCCTTTGAAAGCTTCTCTTCATGCTCCTCATGTTCTTCTAATATATCCAGATAAAACGGACAATCAAGAATCTTTGCGATCATTCGCATATCCTGCTCCTGGAAATTATCTCTGCCAAGACGCTGGGTCAGATTCTGACGCGACATCTTCTTTCCTGTCTGTTTTTCTATCTTCTCTGCAAGTTCTTTGATCGTCATCCCTTTACGGCTCAGAATGATCTTGACCTGTTCTCCAAACGTTAATTCCAACATTCTTTTCCTCCTTATTATTCTTACTCTCCCATACTCTCCTCGTGTGCTTTTTTATGGTTTTGTAAACATTTTTCTATCTTGATAAATCTTTATTTTTCCCTTTTATATTCTAACAAATCACAGAAAACACGTCAACTCTGCTTACGTTACATTTCCCCGAAAATAAAGGCTAAAAATGAAGTTTTTCATTCAGTTTTTTAACAGTCTTTTCATCCATTTTGACTATTTTTCTATCATAAGAAATGATTCCATTTACCTCTTCTTCTATATCCGATAATTGTGTGTAAACAGTTGCACTTAATCCACGGCTGATATTCGGAATAATGAGCTTTTTTATCAATTTCTCATAGCCCGCCGTAAGTTCTCTTTTTCTCTTGAACTTTTTATAACCGTAGACCTTTTTCTCGTACATACTATGCTTCGGGATCTGCAGCGAATACCCGCCAAACTCAGTAAGTGCCGTTACCCTCTTTTCCGGTGTTACATGCAAAGGGAAGAAATAATCATGGATGCTTCGTATATCCCCGCACCCCTGATCAAACCAGCCACTCGCAGAATCTGTCAGCCTGTAAGGATCTTCTGCCCTTACTATATCTGTCATCTTCTTCGTCTGAAACTGTCCCCATCCTTCATTAAAAATAACCCATGTAACAATGGATGGATGATTATAAAGCAATCGAACCGTCTCCTTCATCTCTTTTTCAAACTGTCTCTGCCCGGCCGGATCCTGACGTCCCATCAGATGAATCCTGGTATCTTTTGCCCGGATATGCATTCCCTCCATGGCCGTCGCCATATACGTTACATACCAGCTCTTATAATCCCGTCCTCCGTTCACCATATCCTGCCAGACCAGCATACCGATACGGTCGCAGTGATAATACCATCTCTGCGGTTCTATCTTAATATGCTTGCGGATCATATTGAACCCCAGGTCCTTCATCTTCTGGATATCATAGATCATCGCTTCATCACACGGCGGTGTGTATAGACCATCCGGCCAATATCCCTGATCCAGTACTCCCTTTTCAAAATACGGCTCATTGTTCAAAAATATCCTCGGTATTCCCTCTTTGTCATTTTTAACTTCTACCTTACGCATGGCAAAGTAACTTTCTACCGAATCCTCTCCCATCCTCACATGAAGATCATACAGAAATGGATCTTCCGGACTCCAGCTTCTCATATGTGGTATCATGATCACACACGGCTTTCCCGTCTTTCCGGATGCTTTCACCGGCCACATCTTTCTTGCCGTTATCGTAACTTCGTAATCAATATCTTTTATGCCATGTTCTTCTTCCATCTGGATCATTATAGAAGACTGGTCATAAAGAGGTGTGATCTTAAGATGTCCGATATAACACTCTGGAACTTTTTCAATCCATACGGTCTGCCAGATTCCACTCTGTGCCGTATAGAACATCCCTCCGTTTTTAAGTTTCTGTTTTCCTCTGCTATAATAACAAGTCTCCGAATAATCTCTTACTTTTACGGTCAACAGATTCTTTTCTTCTTTTAATGCTTCCGTAATATCATATGAAAATGGAAGATAGCCTCCCACATGCTTTCCCTGTTTCTTTCCATTTATATATACGACCGCACACTGATCTACCGCTCCAAAATGAAGGATCCATCTGCTTCCCTTCTCCGGCTTTACTTCATCCGGAAGCCTTCTCTTATACCATAGATATTCTTCTGGTTTTAACTGTCTGTTTACCCCCGACAATACAGCTTCCGGCGAAAACGGAACCAGGATATCCCCATCCATTTTCTTTGGAAATCCTTTTGTTTCTCTTATTGCATATTTCCATATTCCGTTCAGATTTACATAGCTTTTTCTGCGCATGAGCGGTCTTGGGTACTCCCCTAGTACATTCTTTTCATTTATATTGTCTGCCCATTTTGTCATTAACTGTTTCATGTTCATACACCCCTTTATTAAGCAAGTCTGACTTCGTGTAATCTCCCCTCGATCTCATTATCTGTCGTAATTACCGCGACCCTTGCGTCCCCCTGCTCCAGTTCGTACTCCCTGCACAGATATTTCTCCGGATATTCCTCAGGCTGCTTTTTCAGATATGGTATGCCGTCCTGTCCCCAGGCAAATTCATATGTGCGCATGTCCAGGCCCATTCCTCTTCTGGTTGCTTTCATAAAGCTTTCTTTTAATACCCAGAAGCGGTAAAACCACTCCGCCTGTTCTTTTTCATCCTTCCCATTGCGGATGATCTCACATTCTTCCCGGCAAAAATACCGTTCTGCCACCGGCATCCGCAGCTTTCCCTTCATCTCCACATCACAGCCTGTCTGAACATCTCCACGGTCACTACAGGCACACAATACATATTTTCCCGAATGTGACAGATTGAAAACTGCCGATTCCGGAAGTCTCAGAACCTTCTTCATCTTTTCCCACAATATCCAGGCACCGACACTCCTTGCTTTGTCATCCACATTTTTAAGTTTATCCGCTTTATCTTTTCTCCACTCAGGCACTTTATCATAATATGCCTGATACGTCTCTTCTATTAGTAATGGTGTAATATCTGCTGCCCAAACACTTACCATTTTCCCACTCCTTTTTTACTATACAATTTTAGTCTAACACACTTTTTTAAAAATGAAAGAATTTATCGAATAAAAGTGTTGACAATCAAATCCCATTGCGTTAATATATCATTAGTTTTACACTTTAAGTAATTAAAGTTTTGCAGTGCGAATATTTTACAGTGCGACTATACTAGACTCACACGGGAAAAGAAATATCACACAGGCACAATTATCATACATGTTGGAGGATATTTATTATGATTATCGTATTAAAACCACGCACTACAAAAGATGATGTTTCTCGTGTCGAGAACATGGTCAAAAAGAGAGGACTTAACACACACGTTGTACAGGGCGAAGAGATGACAGTTATCGGTTGTATCGGTGACACAGCCAAAGTCGATTCCAAATTATTCGAAATTGATTCTGCAGTCGATAAAGTTATGCATGTACAGGAGCCATACAAATTAGCCAACCGTGCATTCCATCCGGAAGATTCCATCATCGATGTATCCGGTGTAAAAGTTGGCGGCGACAACCTGGCAATGATCGCCGGTCCTTGTTCCGTAGAATCTTACGAACAGGTACTTGAAATCGCCCAGGCTGCAAAAGCTTCCGGAGCCAACTTACTCCGCGGAGGTGCATTCAAGCCAAGAACAAGTCCTTATTCATTCCAGGGGCTCGGACTGGAAGGACTCGACATCTTAACAGCTGTAAAAGAAGCAACAGGACTTCCGATCGTAACCGAACTGATGTCAGACAAATACCTCGATATCTTTAACGAGAAAGTAGATCTTATCCAGATCGGTGCACGTAACATGCAGAACTTCGATCTGTTAAAAGAATTAGGACAACTTGACCGTCCAATCCTTTTAAAGAGAGGTCTGAACGCAACTTACGAAGAATGGATCATGTCAGCAGAATACATCATGGCATCCGGTAATGAAAATGTCATCCTCTGCGAACGCGGAATCCGTACTTTCGAAAGCTATACAAGAAATACTCTGGATCTTCAGAGTATCCCGGTACTTCGTAAACTGACACATCTTCCGATCATCGTTGACCCAAGTCATGCGGGCGGTAAATGGTGGTTAGTAGATTCTATGGCAATGGCCGCTGTAGCAGCAGGAGCCGACGGACTGATGATAGAAGTACACAATGATCCGGAATCCGCACTCTGCGACGGAGCTCAGTCATTAAAACCTAAGAAATACGACGAATTGATCAAAAAGGTTTCACAGATTGCAGGTGTTGTCGGCAAGACGATCTAATGCAGATAACCTGCCACTGGCAGTTCCTTACGAACGCATGGCGGTTCAGACAAAAACCTTACAGGAGTATATATTATGAAACTTACAGTTAATCTGGAAAAAGACAGTTATCCTATCTATATTGAAAATAACATATTATCCCAGGCCGGAGATTACATCCGAAAGATCTACCACGGAAAACGCATTATGATCATTTCCGATGACAATGTATTTCCGTTATATGGTGACCGGCTGATCCATACATTGGACTCCACTTACGAATGTCACCATCTGGTACTTCCTCACGGTGAATCAACCAAGGATTTCCAGACACTTCCGACTGTCTACAAGGCAATGCTGGAGGCAAAGATTTCCCGTAGTGATCTGGTCATCGCTCTTGGCGGCGGTGTCATCGGTGATCTTGCAGGATTTGCCGCTTCCAGTTATCTAAGAGGTGTAAGACTGGTACAGATCCCAACTTCACTGTTGGCGCAGGTTGATTCTTCTGTCGGTGGAAAAGTCGCAGTAGACCTTCCGGAAGGCAAGAATCTAGTCGGCGCATTCTATCAGCCTTCACTGGTGCTGATCGATCCACTGGTACTTAACACATTGAAGGAACGATTTATCAGCGATGGTATGGGAGAGGTTATCAAATACGGCTGCATCAAAGATGCGGATTTATTTAGTACCTTGGAATCACACAGTTCTTTTGAAGATTTAAAAGAAGAACTGCCTGCCATCATCACACGCTGTGTAGATATCAAACGAATGGTTGTAGAAAATGATCAGTTTGACACAGGTGAGCGTATGTTACTGAATTTCGGACATACACTGGCTCACACCATTGAACAACATTTCCATTATCAGCGGGAAAGTCATGGCGAAGCCGTTGCCATCGGCATGTATCAGATCACCAGGATTGCCGAAGAAAAAGGATTAACACCAAAAGGAACTGCAGAACGTATCCAGAAGGTTTTAAAGACCTACGGACTTCCTTTTGAATGCGGTCTCACTCTTGGGACATTAACCGAAGCGATTGCCTTAGATAAGAAGAATCTGAACGGTAATCTCAACGTCATACTACTTCATGAAATCGGTGACAGCTACATCGAAGCTACAGACATTCAGTTCTTTGCTGAAACAGCAAGGCTTGTATAAATAACAACAATTCTACGGACCGGCCTTATATGGCACTTCGTAATCAGAAAATAATGAATGTAATTTTGGAGGATATATATCATGGGTAAATTAGAAGGAAAAATCGCAATTGTAACAGGATCAGGAAAAGGAATCGGACGTGACGCAGCACTTGCTATCGCTGCTGAAGGTGCCACTGTCGTAACAGTAGCAAGAACACAGTCTGATCTTGATGAAACAGTAAAAATGATCGAAGATGCCGGCGGAACAGCAATCTCACTTTCCAGAGACCTTACAGACGGAGAACAGGTTGCCGACATGGTCAAAACTGTTGTTGATAAATACGGAAGAATTGATATTCTCGTTAACAATGCAGGCGGATACCCAAAAGAGATCTACAAAAATATCGAACATCAGGCAATTAAGATCTGGGAATGGTCAGAAGAACAGTGGGATCAGATCATCAAAACAAACTTGAGAATCCCATTCCTTGTAACTAAAAATGTTGTACCTGTAATGATAAAACAAGGAAAAGGAGATATCGTAAATGTATCTTCAAGAATGGGTCGTATTGCATCTCAGATGGGTGCATACGCTGTTGCAAAAGGCGGTATCGTAACCATGACCAAGACAACTGCTATCCAGACCAAAGAATACGGAATCAAATGCAATGCTGTATCTCCTGGAATCGTGGACACACCGGGGCAGAGAGTCTACAACCACTCTGTAGGACAGGACGGCTGCCCGATGGGAAGCTCAAAAGATGTTGCAAAAGCAATCATCTACCTGCTGGCAGATTCACCGGCAGTTATGACAGGACAGTCTATCGACCTGTTCACAACAGTATAGAACCAAATGACTACAAGAGACACTGTCATCACTGGCAGTGTCTCTTGTAGTCACTTCACAATTATTAACAATTCGTTCGTCTTTTCATCACACTTTCATCACAATTGCACTCTATACTATAAATTGTTCGAAAAAACAACACTTTAAATCTTTTTCATAACTTTTTCCTCAGGACTGCACTCCTCCCAAATAATGCAGTCCTTTTTTTATTTAATTTTTTAACACGATTGGTCTCCCGGTCCGGATATCCACCAGCCTAATGAATTAAATGTCAACCAAATTTATTTCCCCGGCTGTCCATAATAAGCATTTGCTCCATGTTTTCTATAGTAATGCTTATCCTGTAATTCCTGTGGTGCAGGTTTAACGTCTGGGTTGATCATTTCGCATCTTGCTGCCATCTTGGCAACTTCCTCTAATACTACTGCGTTGTGAACTGCTTCGTGAGCATCTTTGCCCCATGTGAATGGTCCATGGTTCTTGCAGAGTACTGCAGGTGTTGCAACATAGTCCAGATCATCTTCATCAAATCTGTCTGCGATCAGGACACCTGTATTTTTCTCATAAGCTTCATCGATTTCTTCTTTTGTAAGATTTCTTACACATGGTACTGTTCCGTACAGGTAATCTGCATGTGTAGTTCCGTAGCAAGGGATTCCTCTTCCTGCCTGAGCCCAGCTTGTTGCCCAAGGAGAATGTGTATGTACAACACCACCAATGTTCGGGAATCTGTTATACAGCTCTACATGTGTTGCTGTATCAGAAGATGGATTTAAGTCTCCCTCTACTTTATTACCCTGAAGGTCTACAACTACCATATCTTCCGGTGTTAATTTGTCATAATCTACTCCACTTGGTTTGATTACGAAAAGACCTTTTTCACGGTCGATTCCGCTTACATTTCCCCATGTGAATGTTACCAGGTCATATTTTGGAAGAAGCATGTTTGCTTCATATACTTCTTTTTTTAATTCTTCCAGCATCTCTTTCTATCTCCTTTATATTTCTGTTACTGCGGAAAAGCTGTTATCAACATTTTCCCCTTGTATATAAGAATATGCAGATACGGGGACATAACCTATGCCCCCTCTGCTTTCATATAATATTTCTTACAGATCTGCACAAGCTCTGCGCTCTACGTCAAGACCTTTCTTGTATGTCTCCATAAATGCTTCGTATCCAGCTACGCCTTCCGGATCCGGATCGATTCTGCTTCCGGCATCGCTTCCGAATACTTTATTCTTCAGGTAGTCTTCCAGCTTCTCGCCTTCTTCACGTTTTACCATGTACTCAGCAAGGATAGCCATTCCCCATGGTCCGCCTTCGCCTGCTGTCTCCATAACTACTACAGGTGTGTTGATCGCATCTGCAAGGATCTTCTGTCCGACACCTTTTGTCTTGAAGAGTCCGCCATGTCCAAGAACGGTATCAATCTCAACACCTTCGTCTTTTGTTAAGATATCCATTCCGACTTTGATAACACCAAGTGCTGTGTACAGGTGAGATCTCATGAAGTTAGCCAGATTGAATTTTGTCTCTGGTGTTCTGACTACCATTGGGCGTCCTTTTTCTACATTTGTGATAGGCTCGCCTGCGTAGTTACCATAAGAAAGGATTCCACCACAGTCAGCATCGCCTTCCAGTGCTTTATTGTAAAGTGTTCCATACATCTGATTCATGTCTACGTCTGCTCCGATAGAATCAGCGAATTCTTTGAACAGATTTACCCATGCATTCAGATCTGTTGTTCCGTTATTGGAATGTACCATGGCAACCAGACTTCCGTCAGGTGTTGTAACCATGTCGATCTCTGTATGTAAGTCTTTCAGAGGTTTCTCAAGGACAACCATAGAGAAGAATGAAGTACCAGCGGAAATGTTGCTTGTACGCTGTGCTACGCTGTTTGTAGCTACCATACCTGTTCCTGCATCTCCTTCCGGAGGACAAAGCGGGATTCCGGCTTCCAGATTACCTGTAGGGTCAAGTTTCTTTGCTCCTTCTTCTGTCAGGATACCGGCTGCGTCTCCTGCTACCAGAACTTTAGGAAGAATCTCTTTTATTTTCCATGGATAGTTCTCACCTTCGATGAGTTTATCGAACTTCTGGATCATTTCTTCATCATAGTCTTTTGTATTCATGTCGATTGGGAACATTCCGGATGCATCTCCTACACCAAGAACCTTCTCACCTGTCATCTGCCAGTGGATATATCCTGCAAGTGTTGTCGTGAATGCGATATCTTTTACATGATCTTCTTTATCCAGAATGCACTGATACAGATGTGCGATACTCCATCTCAGCGGAATATTATACTGGAACAGATCTACCAGCACTTCGGAAGCTTTTCCTGTATTGCTGTTTCTCCATGTCTGGAATGGTGCAAGAAGCTTTCCTTCTTTGTCAAATGCCATATATCCGTGCATCATGGCACTGAATCCGATCGCTCCCAGTTTCTTGATCGTTACTCCGTATTCTTTCTGTACATTTTCTGCCATATCGCGGTAGCTGTCCTGAAGACCTGCCCAGATATCGTCCAGAGAGTATGTCCACAGTCCGTTCTCATAACGGTTCTCCCATGTATGGCTTCCGGATGCGATCGGATTGTGCTCCTCATCGATCAGTACTGCTTTAATTCTTGTAGAACCGAATTCGATTCCAAGATATGCTTTTCCGCTTTCAATGATCTCTTTTACATTGCTCATTGTACGCTTCCTCCTAAACATTATATTTTAAGTTTTCTTAATATCTCCATTATACTATTTTTGCAGGGAAATATCTATTTCGATATCCCCTGCAAATATAATCTTTTACCCGTAATTCTTTATTTGATTATTTGCGGTATGCAACGCTGTTCCACAGGAGTTCATTCTTGAACTGTCTGATTGTTGTATCCTTATCAATGTATACAGCTTCGATTCCCATGCATGCTGCCCAGTCACCCATCTGCTCTGCTGTTAAATCATAAGAGAATGCTGTGTGGTGAGCTCCTCCTGCCAGGATCCATGCTTCTGTTCCAACCTTTAAGTTCGGCTGTGGTGTCCAGAATGCTGTTGCTACTGGAAGTTTTGGCATTGGTTTCTCTGTCTTCTTGCAGTCTACATCGTTGATGATCAGACGGAATCTGTCACCAAGGTCGATCAGAGATGTTGCGATAGCCGGACCTGTCTTAGATGTGAATACAAGTCTTGCAGGATCTTCTCTGTTACCCATGCTAAGTGGCTGCTCTTTGATGCTGATCTTGCCATCTGCGATTGTCGGGCAAACTTCCAGCATGTGAGCTTCCAGAACGCCTTCTTTACCTGATACAAGGTTGTATGTGTAATCTTCCATGAATGAAGTTCCCTTAGCGTCCTTCATTCCCTGAGTCATGATCTTCATAACACGAACCATAGCAGCTGTCTTCCAGTCACCTTCTGCTCCGAATCCGTATCCTTTTTCCATCAGTCTCTGCATTGCAAGTCCTGGGAGCTGTTTCAGTCCGCCAAGATCTCCGAAGTGTGTTACAACTGCCTGATAGTTATTCTCATCCAGGAATCTTTCAAATCCAAGTTCGATTCCAGCCTGTACTGCTACATGCTCACGGAATTCTTTCTCATCTCTTCCTTCAAGAAGGATGTCATATTTGTCATAGTATTCTTCTACTAATGTGTCGATATCAGCCTGAGATACTGCATTAACAGCTTCTACAACTTCATTTACAGGATAAGCATCTACTTCCCATCCGAATTTGATCTGAGCTTCTACTTTGTCGCCTTCTGTTACGGCTACGTTTCTCATGTTGTCAGCTACACGCATAACTCTGACGTGGCTGCTTTCTACAACACCTACTGCTGTACGCATCCATGATCCGATCTGTTTCTGAACGTCTTCGTCTTCCCAGTATCCTGCAACAACTTTGCGTTCCATGTTCAGACGGCTGAAGATGTGTCCGTACTCTCTGTCACCATGTGCTGCCTGGTTCTCGTTCATGAAGTCCATATCGATGGTGTCGTAAGGAATTTCTTCATTGAACTGTGTATGAAGATGAAGCAGTGGCTTTCTGTACTCCTGCAGACCAAGAATCCAGGATTTAGCTGGGGAGAATGTATGCATCCAGGTAATAACACCGGCACAATTCTCATCTGCATTTGCCTCATTGAAAGTCTTACGGATCAATTCGTTAGTGATCAGGGTTGGTTTCCAAACTACTTCGTAAGGAAGCTTGCCAGATTTGTTCAAAGCGTCCACAATCTGTTTGGAATGCTCTGCTACATGAGCGAGACACTCATCTCCATAAAGATCCTGAGATCCTGTACAAAACCAAAACTTATAGTCTTTTGATAATAACATGTCGTCCTCCTTTTACTGTATGGGAAAACCCCCACACATTCTATAAATGAATTTGTTTTCATTATACAACGCATAGGGGTTTCTTTACAAGATGAAATTTAAAATTTTATATCAAATTGCGAATACTTTTATAGAGTACCGCACCATTTTCTCCCACGGAGATAGAAACCTTTCCATCCTTCACAGTCAAAACCCGGGCTTCCAAGGAAAATCCCTGCTGGTCCGTGGCCATCATAGAAGCAATTTTTTCGCCATCCTTCAGTCCCAGACGCCATACATCCACTTGGATCTCTCTTTGGGTTCCTCCCGTCTGTACGACAATGACTGCCTTTTCTTCTCCCTGGAACCGGCCGTACACGATCAGGCCGTTTTCACTGTGTAGATACAGCATACTTCCTGTCTTAAATACCTGATAGTCTCTGTGGATACGGATCATTTCTTTATGGAATCGGATCAGTTCATTGTCCTCTCTGCCCCATGGATAACTGCGGCGGTTATCCGGATCCGTCCATCCACACACACCCGCTTCATCACCGTAATACAGGGTAGGTGCTCCGACCCATGTCATCTGCATCACAACCGCCTGTCTCATCACAGCCGTATTTACACCCATATCCGCCGCCCTCGGTCCGGCAAATGCAGTCCGTCCTACTTTTTTGTTGGTACGGGTTAAAAATCTCGAATGGTCGTGGTTGGAAAGCTCATTCATGGCCACCTGTGCCGAAGGCATTGTAAAACGGGCACCATAATCGGTCATAGCACCAAAAAAAGCAGAAGAATCACCGATCATGTCCGGTGCTGCCATATCACTGTGTTTTTCCATTCCTGTTAAAAACCAGCTGACAGGTTCCATAAAAGCATCATAATTCATAACTGTATCCCACTGGCTTCCATCCAGCCATGGGGAAGGATCTCCATAATGCTCTGCCAGGATGATCGCCTCCGGATTCGCTTTCTTCACGCTCTCACGGAATTTTCTCCAGAATCCATGGTTATAATCCTCTGAATGTCCCAGATCTGCTGCCACATCCAGACGCCATCCGTCCACATTGTATGGTTCCGATACCCATTTTTTTGCAATGCGCATAACATAAGACGCCAGTTTCTCCGATTCCTCGTAATTTAACTTCGGCAAAGTATCGTTACCCCACCAGGAATCATAGTGTGTATTGTCCGGCCAGCTTCCATCGGGATAAAAATGGAAAAAATCATGATACGGACTGTCTTCCGTCAAAAAAGCCCCTTTTTCATAACTTGCATCCCGGTCATATATTTTTTCCCGGTCCAGCCATTTATTAAAAGAACCACAGTGGTTGAACACACCGTCCAGGATCACTTTCATGCCCCTGCGGTGAATTTCTTCGACCAGCTGAACAAAAAAAGTGTTGCTGGACTCCAGGTTTGCTTTGTCGGTTACTCGTTTGATGTATTTAGAAGCATGGGCATTGATCGTATCCCCGTCCTTCAGAGTCTCGCCACCGTCGCTTACGATCTTTCCATAGTGCGGATCAATGTAATCATAATCCTGGATATCGTATTTATGGTTGGACGGTGAGACAAAGATCGGGTTGAAATAAATAACATCCACGCCAAGATCCTGCAGATAATCCAGCTTGTTCATCACGCCTTGAAGGTCACCGCCGTAAAATTCACGCACGCCCATAAAGGATGGGTTCTTCCGCCAGTCAGTCACCTTCCGGGAGTAGTCGCCGATATAATAGTACTCGCAGTCTTCGACGGTATTGTTCGTGTCCCCGCTTGAAAAACGATCCACAAAGATCTGGTACATAACAGCACCTTTTGCCCATTCCGGCGTGTGGAAACCCGGTGCGATTGTAAAATCATAGACATCGAGGCGATCCCTGGATACACCGATCTTATTGTAGAAACATCGGATCTTGCCAGCATGTATCTCAAAAAAATAGCGGACAGATTCTTCCTGCATGACCAGACGGATTTTGAAATAATCAAAATCTCCTTCTGATTTTTCGTATTCCATAGCAAGATGCCTGTCATTGCTTACCAGATATACTTTATCAACATTATCTTTCCAGGTTCGAAAACGTATCGTAACAATGTCGCCCGGATCAGGTTCCATCGGTGTTACATAATTTGCCGTCTCATCGCTGAAAAGTGCATTCGGTTTAAACACAGGACGCATCTGCAGCACATACCGACGAAGCTTATCCTGATATTCTATATTTGCTAAGTTCATATTTTCCTCCTAAGAAGACTAGGAGCGTCTTCACACACCCGGATCACGTTCTTACGGCTCTTTTGCGGTCATTTTAAAGGAAACGCCTGCGAGACGTTCATAACCTGCATTCAAACTGTAGAATTATTACTATCTTACACCATATTTTTCAAATTCACAACGAAATAATCCAGAAAAGGGAAAAAGACAGTTCATATGAACTGTCTTTCTTTGGAGAAGGTATTTCTTCTTATGGGGTGTAG
>ERZ825324.1022-NODE-1022-length-36022-cov-12.885145_pt1 | contig 36022 bp, 24 predicted proteins | sample MGYA00519859_ERZ825324 | MGnify/ENA primary metagenome ERZ825324 (study PRJEB31778, sample SAMEA3449198) | human gut metagenome | biome: human gut; feature: human-associated habitat; material: faeces | place: United Kingdom | collected 2010/2012 ...
GAATCTCTTCGGACACATCGGTCGCCTCGGCGAACGTCGGCGGAACGTAGGTGCGTGTATCTTGCGACCCGCTGCTTCTCGACCCGCCGCACGTGCCCCCTCGCAAAATGCCTGCCATCAGTTTAAGCCCCCTTGAACCACCTAGTACAGGGACATTATATGGCGTTCCGGACGGACTTTGCACCCTACCTAGTGCGCTTACAAACAAAACAGTTCCACCATTTTCCACGGATAATAAAAGCTTATAGAACCCCCTACCCCATAAAATTAACAAAAACTTAACCTCACCCCCAGCGCGTCATGGGGGTCACCGCGTATCCGAGCACCGTCACGCAGACTCACTAGGCTGGAAACATGACGCAAGAGCTTGTTTCCCTAACCATCATCATGGCGGTGGCGGCCGTCAGCCCAATCGTGGCGCAGCTGATCCCAGGCAAGTTCATTCCGCAAACCGTGCTGCTGCTCGCCGCCGGAACCGCGCTCGGCCCGTACGGACTAGGCGTGATCGAAGTAAACGACGCCGTGAAACTCTTGAACGAGCTCGGCATGGCGTTCCTGTTCCTGCTCGCCGGCTACGAAATCGATCCGAAACGACTCGCCGGACATCAAGGCAAAGTCGGACTGCTTACATGGGGAATCACGCTAGGCCTCGCCTGGCTGGTTGTGACATTCCTTCCGTTCTTCACCAAGCAAGGCATCAACGGTGTGGCCACGGTAATCGCACTCACCACCACCGCGCTCGGCACGCTCATGCCGATTCTCAAGGAACGCAACCTCGAAGGCACCCCCATCGGCGACGCCATCATCTCGTACGGAACGTGGGGCGAACTCGGCCCAATCCTTGCCATGGCCATCCTGCTGTCCACCCGAACCGGCTGGCAAACCATGCTCGTGCTCGGCGCGTTCCTTGCCATCTGCCTACTGTGCGCGATGCTACCTACGAAAGCACTGAAAACCGGCCATCGCCTGTACCGTTTCCTTACGGAAAATGCGAACACGTCATCGCAAACGCTCATGCGACTGACCACATTCCTGCTCATCTTCCTTGTCACCATTTCCGCGCTGTTCGAACTTGACGCGGTGCTCGGCGCGTTCGCCGCGGGCTTCATCCTGCGTTACATCATCCCCGACGGCAGCAAGTCGCTGGAAATGAAGTTGGAGGGTGTCGGCTACGGCTTCCTCATTCCTGTATTTTTTGTGGTGTCAGGCGCCGCGATCAACGTGCGCGCCGTGGCAGGCCGGCCCGCACTGCTCGTCGCGTTCATCGTCATGCTCATGTTGATTCGCGCGGTGCCCGTATATGTTGCGCTATCGCTCGACAAACGCAAGAATCCGCTGTCATCGCATCATCGCGTCACCGTAGCCCTGTATTGCACGACCGCGCTGCCGATCATCGTCGCCGTCACGTCGCTGGCGGTGAAGGTCGGCACCATGCAAAGCGACACCGCGTCGACACTGGTCGCAGCCGGCGCGATTACGGTGTTCCTGATGCCGCTGCTCGGCTCGATCACGTATCAGGTGGCCGACATACACCCCGTCACCGCGGTTCGGGAGATTGCGCACACGCCATCCGATTGGCGTGAGATCGTACGCGAACATGCGCAGGTACGTGCGCTGCTGCACCATCAGGACCGGCTCAAGCGTATGGCGGAGACGTTGGAATCGCTGGAAAAGCAGGAGGGGCTGAACGGTTTGGACAGCCGTCGCGCCGAACTTGTGGAACGTGCGCGCCTCGAAATCGACCGCCAACTCAAGGAACTCGGCCTGGACCCGCAGCTCACCACCCAACTCCCCCACAACTACCGCTACCCGAAGAACTGAGAGGGCTTCGGAGGGGCGCTACTCCACGGACTTGAGGGAGCTGATGGGGTCGATGCGGTCGAGGACGGGGTTGACGAACAGCTGCACGAGCAGCGCGAAGGCCATGGTCGCCACGGCCGCGATCACGTAGCTCAGCGGCTTGACCTCCACCTCGAAATACAACGAGGGCATGTTGAGCGCCATCGTCAGCATGCCGCCGACGAGCCGGCCGAGCGGCAGACCCAGTATCACGCCCATGACGGTGAGGATCATCATCTCACGGTTCACGTAATGGTGCACTTCGCGGTCGAAGAAGCCGAGCACCTTGAGCGTAGCCATCTCGCGCACGCGTTCCGACACATTCGTGTTGGCGAGCGTGAACAGCACCACCAGTGCCAGACCGCCGGCGAGCGCCACAATCAGCGCCACCACCGCGCCCATGAGGTCGAATTTGAAGCTGTCGGCCATATGCGCGCAGCTTACGGCCTTCATCACCGAACTGTCCTCTTCGAGCGATTCCGCATAGTCGGTTTGCGAGGCGTCGGAGCCGGAAAGCTTGGCGAGCATGGCGTTCCACGTCAGAGCCTCGGAATCCTTGGAACTCTTGGAATTCTTGGTGTTCTTCGCGTCTTTCGAGTCGAAAAGCTTGGCGTAGTAGGTTTCGCTTACATACACATCCGAGCCGATGAGGTTGCGATTCACCGCGCTCACCTTCGCCGTCGCCTGCACGCCGTCGCCGTTGGTCAGTCGCACCTTGGAACCGGCCTTGACGCCCAGCGCGCTTGCCGCCGACTGCGCGACGATCACGCCATCGTCATCGAGTTTCAGCGAACCGGTTTTGCCGACGCCGGACGTGCCCAGCATGCCGAACGAGACCGGCTGCAACGTAACCATTTCGCCCAAATCGGACAGATGCTTTTCCGGCACCGCGACCAGCTGGATGCTTTCGCTGCCGCTGCTGCCGGCCTTGCCGCTGTCACCGTCGCCACTGCCCGCAACCGTCAAATCGCCCGACTCTATGCGCACGTCAAGCGATGACGTGACGCGCCCGTCTGACGCGACCTTCGTGCGCATCGCCGACGCGTCCGAATCGTCGGAAACCACCATCAGGTCGTACTGGTAGATGTCGCGGTATTGCTTGATGCCGAGGTCTGCGACGGTGTCGTTGATGGCCAGGCCGCAGACGATCAGCGCGGTGCAGCCGGCCACACCGCCGACCGTCATGATGAGGCGCGACTTGAAGCGGAAGATGTTGCGCGCGGTCACTTTGCCGAGGAAGCCGATGCGATTCCAGACCGGCCGAATCCGTTCCAACAGAATGCGCGAGCCGGCGCGCGGCGCTTTCGGACGCATCAGCGCGGCGGGCGTCTGCCGCATTTCCTGCACACACGCGTAGATGGTGGCGGCGAGCACGCCGACCACGAACAGCGCGATGCCGAGCGAACCGTACAGCCAGTCGTATTCCAGCCGCAGACCGGGCATCACATACATGCCTTGCAATACGACCAGCAGGAACGCCGGAATGCCAAGGAAGCCGGCGATCAGGCCGAGGCCGCCGCCGATGAGGCAGGCGAGCAGCGCGAACAGCAGGTAGCGCGACGCGACCGCCAGCCGCCCGTAGCCGAGCCCCACGTACGTGCCGATGAGCGAGCGGTCCTCTTCGACCATGCGCGCCATGGCGGTCAGGCTCATCATCACGGCCACCAGCAGGAACACAATCGGGAACGCGTTGCCGAGCGATTGGATGGAGTCGAGGTCGGATTTGAGCGCGCTGAACCCGCCGAGCGACTGCCGGTCCTGCACATACCAGCGTACTTGCGGAATGCTGGTTTTCAGCTCGTTTTCCTTGGTTTTCAGCGTTTGTTCGGTACTTGCCTTCTGCTCGTTCAATTGCGATTGCGCCTGGTCGAGCTGCTGCTTGGCTTGCGTCAGTTCGGGACTAGCGGCGATGATGGTTTCACGCATTGTTTCACGCGTGGTTTCGTCAAGTTGGGGGGTAGTTGCACCTGCGGCCGCCGCCGCACCTGCGTTCGCGCCGTTTGCCGCAGCTCCCGCAGCTGCCGCGCCCGCCTGCATGCTGACAATCTGGTCGACCTGCTGGTTGAATTGCTGCCGATTCGCGTCGATTTGCGACTGCGCGTCCGCGAACTTCTTGTCGGCCTCCGCACGCGCGTCCGCGATCTTCCTGTTGCCCGCGTCGAGCAGTTCCTGCCGACGGGCCTTCTGCCGGTCGGTTTTCACGGTGCCGTCGATGCGGTCGGTCACCTGCTTGACGGTGTTTTCGTACGATTCGTTGAACGTGCTTTCGGCGGCCGCGCCCTTGACGAGCAGCGTGGCGGACGTGTAGAGGGTGCCGGTCACGCCATCGGACGGCGCGAAGAACGTGTAGTCGGTGGTGGCGGTGGAACGGAACGAGGTCATGGCGGAGTAGCCGTCCGGGTTGCTCAGGTTCTGCGGATCGAGCACCACGCCCACGATGGTGAGCTTGGTCGGGAAGCTCGGCGCCTCGTCCGTGCCGTTCGTTTCATTCGTGCCGTCCGCACCGTTCGTATCGTTCGTATCGGAAGTATCGGAGGAAGCCGATTCGGGGGTTACGGTGAGGCGGCTGCCGATACGCTTGCCCGAATCGCGAATAAATTTCCTGGTTACCGCGATTTCGCCGGCTTTCTTCGGCATGCGCCCTTCCTGCAAGTATGGCTGGTCAATGCCGTTCGTGCCGATTTCCTGCATGGTCGCCGACTTGCGGCCGTCCAAATCGAACGTCACTTCCTGCGACCGTTCCGCCTGCACTTTCGCAACACCGTTCACCTTGCGCAACGCGGCGATATCGCCATTCGACAGGCCCGCGGTGGACAGCACCTGGACGTCGTGCAGGCCCTGCGCGTCGAAAAAGCGATCGGTGCTGCGGAACGCGTCACGGCAGCCCGCGTAAATGCCGGTGAGCACGGCCACACCGAGCAACGTGATCATGGCGATGGAAATGAATCTTTTCCACGAATGCGCCCACATTCGCAGCATGTCCTTGACGAATGCCATGTCGACCTCCGTTCGTAGCCCCTCATTCCATTGAACACCATGAAGCTTGGAAAGACGCGCCAAACCGCGCATCCGCAACACATGTCCAAATCGCGCGTTCGAATCGCACAGCAATCGCGCGAATCGAACTTCTAAACCAAACAACCCGTTAAGCAAACCAGACATTCCGGAACGAACAAACCAACACTTTGCCCGCCGCTTCCCGCTACAATCGGGAACGTTCCCTCACAAAGGGCGAATCGCAAAAAAGCAAGCAAAACAAGCACATGCAAGCGTGCAACAGCACGCAACGCAAGCAGCGAGCGCGACGCACAACGCGCAATCGCAAGGAAACAGAGAAGAGGAAGCATTCATGAGCGACGTCACCGCCGCAAAGAAGCCGCGTGGAACCGACGACGTGCCGGTTCCGCCGACGCTCCGTAAATCGTTGAAAAACCGCCATATCCAGCTCATCGCGCTGGGTGGCGCCATCGGCACCGGCCTGTTCTACGGCTCCAGCGAATCCATCCAGCTGGCCGGCCCGTCCATTCTGCTCGCCTACCTCGTCGGCGGTCTCGCGATCTTCATGATCGTGCGCGCTCTGAGCGAGATGGCGGTCGAGGATCCGAAGGCCGGCGCGTTCAGCTACTACGCGACGCGCTACTGGTCACGGCGAGCGGGCTTCATTTCCGGCTGGAACTACTGGTTCAACTACGTGCTGGTGGCCATGGTGGAGCTTGCCGTGGTCGGCTCGTTCGTGAACTACTGGTTCCCGAACATTCCGAAGTGGGTGTCGGCGGCGGTGTTCCTCGTGGCCATCGCGGCGCTGAATCTCATGGGCGTGAACAAGTTCGGCGAATTCGAATTCTGGTTCGCCATCATCAAGATCGTGGCCGTGCTGGCCATGATTCTCGGCGGCCTGTATGTCGTGATCGCCAACGTGCCGACCGCGTCGGGCATTCGCGCGAGCTTCGCCAACTGGTTCACCGTGGACGGCGGATTCCTGCCGCACGGCCTGATGACCCGCAACGCCGACGGCACGTGGACCGGCCTGCTGATGGCGCTCGTCGTGGTGATGTTCAGCTTCGGCGGCACCGAACTCATCGGCATCACCGCCGGCGAAACCGAGAATCCGCGCACCACCATTCCGAAGGCCACGAACGGCATCATCTGGCGTATTCTCGTCTTCTACATCTGCGCGCTCGGCGTGATTATGGCGGTGATTCCATGGAGCAAGATCGACGGCGATTCCAGCCCGTTCGTGCAGATCTTCGATTCCGTCGGCGTGCACGCGGCCGCCGGCATCCTCAATTTCGTGTGCCTGACCGCCGTGATGAGCGTCTACAATTCCGGCCTGTACGCCAACTCCCGCATGCTGTATTCGCTGGCAAAGCAGGGCAACGCGCCGGCTTACCTGGGTAAGCTCAGCAAGAAAGGCGTGCCGGTCGGGGGTGTTATCACTTCCGCGATAATTATTGCGATTGCCGTTGTCGTCGTGTTCGTATGGCCGGAATTCGCGTTCAATTACCTGATGTCGATCGCCACGATCGCGGCTGCGATCAACTGGATCATGATCATGATTACGGAGATCAAGTTCCGTCGCATGGTTGCGGCTGGCGATGGCCCGGCCGAACTTAAGGGGCTGAAGGGCAAGGAAGCGCTCGACAAGATCGCGTTCAAGCTGCCGTTCGCCAATGTGACGCCGTACGTGGTGATCGCGTTCATGCTGCTGGTCGTGGTGCTCATGTGCTTCTCCGCAAGCTACCGCATCGCCGTGATCGCCGGCGTCATCTGGCTGGCGGTGCTGTTCGCCGCCGCCCAGCTTGCGCTTGGCAAGTCCGGCAGCGAGCGTGGCGAGGACGCGGCGGTGATTGTCGACGCGGCTGCCGCAACCGCTGAGTAATCGCACAAAACACAAAACGGCCTCCTCTTCCGGCTTTTGTTACCCGAATCGGCTGGTTACGGTAACAAAAGCCGGATGGGAATGCCGTTTTTGCGATTAGACGGGGCGATTAGACCGGCGCGACCAGACCGACGGCCTCAGTCAGCGGTGCCGTCGGGGGTGACGGGCTCGGCGGACTCGACGGGGGAGGTATGGTCGGTCAGGTCCAGACGGAACGGCTGCGCGGGCAGGCCGTCGTCGTTGAACAGCGGAGCCGGACCCCAACTGCGCCAGGCGTATCGCATCGCCACCGGCTCCGGCACATCCGGAGTCGCCAGCGTGATCGTGCCGATGCTGCGGCTGTTAATCGGAATGCCGAATTCCGTGGCGTTGTAATCGACCACGTTCACTCTGGAATTGACGAGATCATCGATGTCGCAATCCACGAAAATCGCGGCGGTCGCCGGGTGGAACATACCGTCGGAACCGGCCAGTTCGAAGCCGGAACGTTCCGGCACGCGCACCAAAGTCGGCAGCTGGCCATCGAAATCATCGTCGCCGCCGCCGGTCGTGGTGCCTTCGAAATGCAGGCCGTGCGCATAGCGGAAGAACAGGCGTACGCGGCCGTTCGGGTCGCATCGGAAGCCCAGCACCGTCGGGCCGTGCACCGGAACGCGATCCATGCCGTAGATTTGCCGCAGCGCGCAATTGGCAAGACGTTCGCCGGGCGTGCGCTTGTCCAGCGGGTGGATGTTGTCGTATTCGCCGCAGTCGATCGTGCAGATGGCGTACACGTTGTCTATGGACTGCGCGGCGTCCCATTGCGCCTCACGCAGCACCGGCCAGCGCATCGGATCGTCGCCGTCCGCAGCCGTCTTGCCGTCGATCCATTGCGGCAACTGCACGATGAGGAACGGTAGATTCTCGCTCCACAGCGCACGCCATTCGCCGATCATCATGCCGAGCAGCTCGCGGTAGGAACCGCAGTATTGCTCGTCTTCCTCGCCCTGATACCACAGGAAACCGGCCAGCGAATACGGCATGATACGTTCCAGCATGGCGTGGAAGGGGCCACACGGACGCCATTGCGATGTAGGGGTGAGCGGCGGCGGCCACGGGCAGGTGCCGCACTGTTCGCTCAACTCGCTGCTCGTTGCGTTCGGATTGGTCTGACGCACCGTTTCCACAGCCGCGTTCCATGCGTCCATCTGCGACTGCCATTCGCTGGTTTCCAGCTCGAACTGCTGTTGCGTCTTGCCTGCGATCGCACGCTGGTAGCGCGTCAGATAGTCGCGGCCGGCATCGCTGGAATTGAGTGCGTCCTCGCTCATCCAGCAGCTGATCGACGTGCCGCCGATATAGCAGTCGACAATGCCGACCGGCAGATCGGGGTCGAGTTCGGAGCGCAGCTTGCGTGCGAAATAGTAGGCGACGGCACTCATCACACCACTGTTTTCCGGCGATGATTCCTGCCAACTCGACGTATTTTCCGCATTGCGATTGATGACACCGGTTTTCGGCACATTGTAGAAACGCAGCAGCGGATCGGCGCAATCCTCAAGTGCTTCGTCGGCATGCTCGCTGTTACGCAACTCAAGTTCCATATTGCTTTGGCCGCCGGCGAGCCACACTTCGCCGATGAGCACGTCGTCGAATTCGATGGCATCATTGCCCGCGACGATACGAAGCGTGTACGGACCGCCTTCCGGTTGCGCGGGCAGCATCACGCGCCACTGCGAAAAGCCGTTGACCACGTTCTGCGAAGAATAAGCATGTTCCTGCGCAATCAGGGAGCCGTCAAAGTCGTGTATTTCCGCCACAACCTCCATACCGGCGCAATCGGCAGCCAATGCGCCGAACACCGCAATGGGCTTGTTGCGTTGCAATACCATGTGCGAGGCGAAAATCGAGGCGATATGCAGCACGCCCGAGACATTACGCTCCTCCACCTGCTCCATCTGCGCCGTCATTTCGGAACCAGGCGCAATCCCCGTCGCAGTGACCATTGCTTCAGCTTCCTCATCAAACAATCCTACGTGCCTATCCTAAGCCACTTTCCTACCAAAATGCATGAAGCGTCACCTAAATAAGCACATGCTTGCCCACACAAACGTCATTTTCAGCGATTGAAACGTCGCTTCGGTAGGGGCTTAATCGCAATTCCCAACGGAAACAACATTCCAACGGCCCGAAACGTCGCTTCCGTAGGGGTTTCGCAGGAAAGGTATCACGATTGCGCCGCGACGAATTTTTTACGATTTCGCGGCTCACTTTGTGGACTGGATACGTACCAAAACGGCCGCTCCGGTAGGATGGACCCCAGTTTGCAGGACAAAATCCATGCACGAAACCACGAATTTCATCTGCGAATGGTAGAAACCCGAACGCTTTCCAAGCGTTCACCCCACTACACAAAAGGAGTGCCAAGTACAATGGCTGCACAAATTTGGTATGAGAACGATGGAGATCTCTCGGTCCTCGAAGGCAAGAAGGTTGCCATCATCGGTTACGGTTCCCAGGGCCACGCCCATGCGCTGAACCTGCGCGATTCCGGCGTCGACGTCGTCGTCGGCCTGCGCCCGACCTCCAAGTCCGTCGAGCACGCCAAGGAGCAGGGTCTGGAAGTCAAGTCCGTTCCGGAAGCCGCCGCCGAGGCCGACATCATCATGATTCTGGCTCCCGATCAGTACCAGCGCACCATCTGGGCCAACGACATCGAACCGAACATCAAGCCGGGCGCCGCCGTCGCCTTCGCTCATGGCTTCAACATCCACTACGGCTACATCAAGCCGACCGAGGACCACCCGGTCTTCATGGTCGCCCCGAAGGGCCCGGGCCACATCGTGCGTCGTGAGTACGCCAACGGCCGTGGCGTCCCGGTCGTCGTGGCTGTCGAACAGGATCCGCGCGGCGACGCTTGGGACATCACTCTGGCTTACGCCAAGGCTCTGGGCGCCCTGCGCGCAGGCGCCATCAAGACCACTTTCACCGAAGAGACCGAGACCGATCTGTTCGGCGAGCAGAACGTGCTCATGGGCGGCGTGAACAAGCTCGTTGAAATGGGCTTCGAGGTCCTCACTGACGCTGGCTACCAGCCGGAGATCGCTTACTTCGAGGTCTGCCACGAGCTGAAGATGCTCGTCGACCTCATGAACGAGGGTGGCCTGAACAAGGCTCGTTGGTCCTGCTCCGACACCGCCCAGTACGGCGACTACACCAACACCTGCATCGACGAGCACGTGCGTGAGCGCATGCAGTACCACCTCAAGCGCATCCAGGACGGTTCCTTCGCCAAGGAGTTCATCGACGACCAGGACGCCGGCGCTCCGAAGTTCAAGGCGCTGCAGGAGGAGTACTCCAACGTGCGCATCGAGACCGTCGGCCCGAAGCTGCGCGCCATGTTCTCTTGGAACAAGGACGCCGTGAAGGACGCCGACGAGGCCAACTCCTTCACCGGCAAGATCGCCCGCGCCCAGGTGCAGTGATTTCTGAGGCTGTGAGGCCGTAAGGCCGTAGAGCTGTAAAGCCAGGCCTTACCGCATGACTCAGGTCGTTGTCTTCGTCGTTCATCGCCGAAGACGACGACCTTTCGTTTATCTGGTCATATTAGTGTGTTCGTAAGCAATGTGCTTACGAACACATTACGAATATCAAGGGTTGCTATCACGCCAAATTGCGTCACTGTGTGCGCCCTCGCACACAGTGACGCCTGTGTAAACCCTTTATTTTTCAACGGTTCTACAGATTGCGTCACTGAGAGAGGTCGCGCACAGTGACGCAATCCGCACACAGTGACGGTCGATAACCATGGTTGTGTCGCACGATTCGCATGTTTCGTATGATCACGTGCGAGTTGCAGGATCCGACGCTGGTGGCATCAGCGCCGAGGCTCGTTCGCTGTCGTCTTCCGCGATGCCCGACTCATACGCGGCGCCCTTTGCGGCGTTCTCTGGCGCGGTACCTACGTTGCCGCTGACGGGCCGTCTCAGCACGATCATCTGCCAGCAGTGCCCGGAATTTCGGGTGTGGTCTATTCCGGCAGGTGGTGTCAAGGGCTTTCGCCACCCTTTGCGCGAATCGTCGCCGCCCCTGCGAGGTCAATATATCATCGGCAAAGACGACGATGACTGTATATCCCATCGCCCGCAAAGCCTGCCTCTTGCGTTCGTCCCATCGGTATTGTCGTTTGTCGCGGCGATGCGCGTCTCCATCGTATTCGATGATGACCCGTTGTTTGGGGTATGCGATATCGACTGTCGCCTCGTGAGCCAACTCCGGAATGAGTATCTTCCAGTGTTTGACCGGCTGCGGCAATCCATGTCGCAACATCACGAGAGTGCAGCGGCATTCCATGGTGGAGTCAGTCACGGCATCGAGGAAAACGAGAGCATCAATGCATTTCCTTCTGCCCGGGAACGCGTCTGCTCCATCAAGGAACCGCGAGATATTGGCGACCGTCATGGAGCCTGATGACGCGCGCAGTATGGCATCCGCCAGAACGATTACCTCGATTTGCGTGAGATACGGCGCCAGCAGTGCCCATGTCATCAGCGGGTGCGTGTAGACGATGGTGATGTTGTCGTGAGTCCATGTGAGGTGGGCGATGCCCGTCAACGATGGCGGGCATTTCAGGTAGGACGTATCTTTCCGTCCGGATCTCTTGGTTGGCTCCCCAATGTACAGTACTTGGAACTTCATGGCTTCAAATCTTGAACATAGCGGTGTCTCTATGCCTGCCAGACGTAATGCGGTCATACCGGTATAGACCGGTGGCGAGGTGTTGATGGTTTTTCGTGAGTGTTCCATGCAATGCAGGAACGTCGTGGATTGCAGCTGGTGCAGTGAGCGCGCAAGATAGTTGTTCGCGACTGTTGCGCTGGAGCTGACAGGGGTGTGCTGATTCGTATTCATGGATTGAATGTAAGCATGATAATCTGCAGTGCGCCACCGGCCGCCTCAAATCTGTGGATAAGTGTATAACTCATCGGTTATCCACAGTGATGTAGCGAATGTGGATATGTAACTGGCGGAGATGCTGCGTGTGGTGCTGCTCTGCGGATGGAGGAACGCGTCACTGTGTGCGGGGTGCGTCACTCTGTGCGCCCTCGCACACAGTGACGCCCATGTAAATCCCTTATTTTTCAACGGTTCTGCGAGTTGCGCCACTGAGAGAGGGCGCACACGGTGACGCAACCCGCACACAGTGACGGTATTGCGGGCTTCCGCCGTGCACGGGTACGGGTATCGGATCATGTGACTGATCCGATACCCGTACCCAACGCCTCAGAGCGCCTGCGGGCGCAGGACGAGATCGAAATCGAACTCCGCGTCGTCGAGGCGGTATTTCTCGTGCAGCTTGGGACCGCAGCTGTTGGACCCGACGCCGGACTGCATGTAATCCACGCACACCACCGTCGAATCCGCCGGCTTCAGCTCGCTGTTGTGAGCCTTGGCGGTCAGCTCCTCCTGGGTGTAAGGCAGCGCCTGGAAGTCGAAGGCGTGGTCACCGGCACGGAGCACCAGCAGCTCGTCGTCATCGCTGGCGACACTCGCCCAATCGCAGTCGTGATGGTTGCCGTTCTCCTGCGGCTTGATATACGGCTCGAACAGCGATTCGGGAGTGCCGGAGAACACGCCATGATAGCTGGACCGGCGTTTGTCGATGTAGCTTTCGTTCGGGCCGAGACCGCAATAGGCGATCTGCCGCATCGTCTTCGGCACGAACAGGCGCAGGCCGAAACGCGGCAGGAACGGGAAATCGGTGTCGCGCATCACATGCATGCGCAGCGCCACCGAACCGTCGGGCGCGATGGTCCAGTCGGCGTCGATGTCGGCGATGCGCTGCACAATCGGCGCCACCAGCGCCATCGTCGCATGGATCGTCACCTGGCCGTCGACCACCACCGAGCCGTCCTCGGACGTCGCTATGGCGCTCACGTCGCCGGCGTCGACGTTGCCGTCGTCGAGGATCGCATCGTCTCCAAACGAGGCGACCGGCGCATCCTCATCGTCCGCACGCAGTTCAATCGACTCGGGCTTGGCGATGATGTCATCCTCATCGACCAGTACACCGACCTCGTACGCGCGCGCCTGAGCGCGGTCATACTGGGCGCGAATCCAATCGGCCTTGATGTACTGGTCGTTGTCGGCGGGAGCGCGCCACACGTTCAGCTCCATCGGCCTGTTAAGCAGCGACCGGTTCGCGAACGACATCGACGAGAACAGGCCGGTACGGCGGTCGAGCACATACCGGAACGTCGAGCCTTCCACGGTGATCGAGGCATCGGTCTGCATGACGGTCAGCGGGTCTGCCAGCACGACGTCGTCGTAGCCGGCATCCGTGGCATCGTTCGCTCCGTCGTCGGCGCCTTCTACGCTATCGGTGCCGTCATCGGCAACGTCGTCGGCATCGTCATCCGAGCCGATGCCATCGGCGATATCGGACAGCGCGGCGACGACCGTCTGATTGCGCGGATCCGCGGTCGGCACGGCGACCTCGTCGAAGCCGAGCTCGAAGCCGATCGGCAGTGTCTCGGTGTCCGTCGCCTGATAGTACTTCACCAGCATCGTCACGTTCCCGGCCTCGGGTATGGCATCAAGGATCTCAGCCGGTATGTCGACGACCGCGTCACCATGCGGCGCGATCGATGGCATCGACGGCGTGTAATTGCCGGGATGCTCCTCCCGGAACGCCGCGCCCGCCGCAGGGTCGCTCTCCCACGCAGCCCATACGGTCTCCACGCCATCCACCAGCAGCTCGAACGTCATGAACACCGCGTCGGCGGCATCCAGGAAGTCCAGGTAATTGTGCAGCGTCACCGTGCCCGCGGCCGCGTCGAAACCGGTCACGCGCACCGGCCGATACACGTTCTTGAACTCCAGCAGCCCGGTATGCGGCGTGCGGTCCGGGTACACCAAGCCGTCCATGCAGAAATTGCCGAAATGCGGGTACTCGCCCGAATCGCCGCCGTACGCGTACTCGCGCTTGCCGGCCGCGTTCGTGCCACGGTCGATCGCATGGTCGCACCACTCCCAGATGAAGCCGCCGGCCAGGCCGTCATAACGCTGGATGCGCGTGAAATAATCCTCCAGATCGCCCGGGCCGTTGCCCATCGCATGGCAGAATTCGCACAGCACGTACGGCTTGACGCCGTTGTCGCCGTCATCGCCGTTGCTGCCGTCGCGCAGCCCGTCCGGCGTGCGCGGCCCCTCCTCGGAGAAGTACTGGTCGATCTCCTCGACGGACGGGTACATGCGGCTGTGTACGTCAAGATAGCTGTAATCGCACTCCTGTCCCTCATCCACATACCGGGCACTCTCATAGTGCGTCAGGCGGCTCGGGTCGAAGGTCTGCGTCCACAGCAGCGCCGCCTCGAACGTACAGCCGTACGCACACTCGTTGCCCATCGACCAGAAGATGATGCTCGCATGGTTCTTGTCGCGCTCCACGCTGCGCTGCGCGCGGTCAACGGTCGGCGCGATCCACGCGGGGTTGTCGGCGATAGGCCGGTTCCAGCGCTTGTTGACGGCCGCGTCGCTCTCGTCCGGATGCACGCCGCGCATCGCGCCGTGGCTCTCGTTGTCAGCCTCGGCCACCACGTAGAAGCCGAGACGGTCGTACAGGTCGTAGAAGTGCGGCGCGTTCGGGTAATGGCTGGTGCGGATCGCGTTGACGTTGTGCTCCTTCATCAGCGTGAGGTCGCGCATGAGCTGCTCCTCGCTGATGACCGGGCCGGTCACCGGGTCGCTGTCGTGCCGGTTGACGCCGTGGAGCTTGATCGGCTTGCCGTTGACCTTGACCACATTGCCATCCACGCTGACCTCGCGGATGCCGACGAGCGCGGTGATGACCTCGTTCGCGGTGGTGTACACGATGGTGTACAGGTACGGCGTCTCGGCGGTCCACAGATGCGGGTCGTCGACCGCCAGGGATGCGTGCGCGGTCGGGGCGAACGCGCTGTCTCCGGTGAATCCGGTTCCGTTCGCGCCGCCGGCGAGCGTGCCGGTCACCGACGCGATGCGCAGTGCGGCCTGTGCGTCCGTGGAGTCATCGTCGATGGCGGCCACGTCGTCGATCGACTCGATGACGCCTTCTTCTTCGTCGTCCGCGGCGGTGTCGTCGCTGCCAGTGCCGGTCGCGTCGTCGGCTTCGCTCGCGTCGGGCTGTGTCCGAACCGTCACGTCGTCCTCGTCCCCGGCCATCGGATCATCGATCGGCTCCGCGGCCGTCTCTGCCACCAGCTCGCCATCCTCATCGAACAGCTGCACCTTGACCGGCACATCCGCATCGTCGAAGAACGCGAAATCCACGTCGACCGTCGCGTGATCGACCGGCGACGCATCATATTCGTCATCGCTGATGCCGGCCTCAACCAGCGCGGAATCGACATTGCGCCAAATCGACGTATGCACGAACATGTCACGAATCGCATACTCGGGACGGTCCAGCAGATACACGTCACGGAAGATGCCGCTCATGCGGAACTTGTCCTGATCCTCCTGATAGCTGCCGTCGCACCACTTCAGCACCAGCACGGCCAGCGTGTTCACGCCGTCCTCCAGCACGTCGGTCACATCGAACTCGCTGGTCGAATGCGACACCTGCGAATACCCGACGAACTCGCCGTTCACCCACGCATAGAACGCCGAATCCACGCCCTCGAAATTCAGGTACGTGCAGGGTGCGTCAGGATCGGACGTATGCATGAAATCGCACAGGTACACGCCGCACGGGTTGTCCTGCGGCACGAACGGCGGGTCGAACGGGAACGGATAGTCGAAATTCGTGTACTGGTGGCGGTCGAAACCATGGTTCTGCCACACGCTCGGCACCGGCGTCGTCGTGAAGCCGTCCGCCGCCAGCGCACCCGTGGCGGCAGTGCGCGGATCGGCGTTCTCCGGTGCGTCATCCCCGCCGAAATCCACGTCATAGAACACCGGGCGGCCGGCGGCGCGCAGTCGGGAGACCTCGGCGTCCAAGTCGTAGATGCTCGCATAATACTTGAAATCCCAGTCGCCGTTCAGCAGCATGAAACGGTCGGAATTCACGCGATTCTCGCCGACCGTGTCCATCGGCGTGGACGCGGGCACGTAATACGCGCGGTTCGGCTGCGTGCCGACATGTAGATGGCCGAGACTCTCGTAGTACCGGGGAATGAACATGATGGAGCCCTCCTTGGTTGTGCATGTGCCAGTGCGATGACACTGCACACCATTATCGGCGTCAGCATGGTCGAGAAGTAAGGCCTTTGCTTGGCTTCCGGCGATATTCGCGGGTCCTGGAAAGGTGGTCTCGCGTTAAACCAAGGAAAATGGCGGCTCGCAAGGTTTGTGGGGACTTCGTTGTGACTTGTGTTCGGCGTGTCGGATTATGGTGGGCTGGCTCTGTGCGCTCGTGAGCCGTTCCGGCTCTGTTCGCGCGTGCGGTGGCCATGGCTCCATCCGCGGGATGTGCGCGACTAAGGGCGGACGGTCTTGCACGTCTGCGTGACCTGGTATGCGGTCAGCAGAATCGCAAGCCACACCACACCGGCGATGACGGCGACGCGATAGCTGGACGAGAAGCACATGAGCACCACGACGAATGCCAGGAATGCAAGCACTACATACGGCATCACACGGGCGAACGGCAGCTTGAAATGGATGCGTCCCAGAGCCTCGTCTCCGGTGAGCCCGGCCAGCTCGCCGGGCCCGTCTCCGGCCGCCACACGGCGACGGAAATGAATCTCGGTGACCATGATCATCGACCAGTTGATAACGCCAGCAATCGTGGCGATCGACATCAGATAATTGAACGCGAAATCGGGCCACAGGAACACGACCACCACGGCCAGCGCGGTGATGGCCGCGGAAGCGAGCACCCCGACAACCGGTACGCCGTGGAAGTTGAGCTTGCCGAGGATTTCGGGCGCGTTGCCCTGCCTGGCCAGCGAGTACAACATGCGGGAGTTGGCGTACAGGCCGGAGTTGTACACGCTCATCACCGCGGTCAGACACACGAAGTTGAGGATGCCGGCGGCCGCGTGCACGCCCACCGAGTCGAAGATCTGCACGAACGGGCTGGTCGTGCCGTCGATCGTGTTCCACGGCACCACGGCCATGATCACGCCGAGTGCGCCGATGTAAAACACCAGGATGCGCCAGATGATGCCATTCGTCGCGCGGGGAATGGTTCTGCGCGGATCTTCGGTCTCGCCGGCCGTGATGCCGATGAGCTCGGTGCCGCCGAAACTGAACATCACCACGACCAACGCCATCAACAGTCCGGTCCATTGGCCGTCGGCACTTTGCTGCAGCAGGCCGTGGGGGAGTACGCCGCCATCGAGCGCGAACCAGTTCGAGAAGCTCGCCTTGACGCCGGAATCCGTTGGCAGTCCGGCAATCAGTACCGCGAGCCCGCTGACGATCATCGCTATCACCGCGACGATCTTGATGATCGCGAACCAGAATTCGAACTCGCCGAACTTGCTCACCCCCAGCAGGTTCATCGCCGCAATCACGACGAGAAACACCGCGGCCGACACCCATTGCGGAATCGCGGGAAACCAGTAGTTGACGAACGAGCCGACCACGCTCAGCTCCACCATCGACACCAGAATGTAATTGAACCAGTAGTTCCAGCCGCTCACGAAGCCGGCGCGCTTCGACCAGTAGCGGGTCGCGTAGTAGCTGAACGCACCGGCCCTCGGGTCTTCGACCGACATCTCGCCCAGCGCCCGCACGATCATGAAGATAGCCAACCCGCCCACAAGATAGGCAAGCAGGATTGACGGGCCTGCCAACGCGATCGACTCGCTGGAGCCATAGAAGAGTCCGGTGCCGATCGCCCCTCCCAGCGCGATCAGCTGGACATGCCGGTTCTTCAACGATTTGCGCAACGCCGCCGGTGCCGGCGTGTTGCCGGTGCCGGGGCGGGAGGCCGTCGCCGTGCTGTCGTGCATGGTGTTCTTGCTCATCGGTTCCTCTCCATCGTTGCCGCACGCCGGCGACTGCTCGCGGCATTGGCCGTCTGCCCGTCGTTGACCCGCTCGCGCCCGTCTTCGACATTGCCGTCATCGCCGGTGGGGCCGGGCCGTGATGCCGTGATCGCCGCACCCGCCACAACGCAGGCCGATATCGGCACGACCGCCATTCTATGCCATCCGCTGACGAGTCGACGTCACCGTGCGCCGTTTTGTCTCCCGCATCGGCTCATCGGGGTGCGTCATGCCGCGGTGGGCACCACGGTCACGGTCTGAGCCTTCCTCATCGTCGCGGCGTCGACTTTTCGTGGCTATCTGCGTTTCAAGGGGGTGATTTCGTGTTCGCCGAACATCTATCTGAGTTTCAGGGGGTTGCCAAAACATGATACCCGGAGTATTGAGCACCAATTGCCATTGGAATCATGCGGTCTTGAGGGTGTTTATACTCGGCTACCAACCCCTCGAAACGCAGATAGATGTTCCGGAAGAGCGCCATCAACCCCTTGAGATGCAGATAGCCCAATTTTGCCGCAACATGTCTGCGATTGAGCGCCTAGCATCACGTTTGCATAATCGTGATTTACTAAATCGCGATTATGCAAACGATCTGTGCCGGTGCGAAGAATATGTCATGCCCCGTCGATTCCTTGTGACCAGCATCTCCGATTCGTCTAGTGCCGCTGCGGCACTCTGGCCGTATGATTTCGGGTGGGTCGAGGCCGGAATCGTCTGCCTCACCGGGCGCCGGGCATGCCCATGGTGAAGATGATGTGGGCGACGGTTTCTGGTGGGGCGGCGAGGTCGGTGGCGAGCCAGTACTGCAGCAGTCCGATGCTGCCGGATACGGCGAACCGCATGCGCATCTGCGCTTCGGCCGGGTCGCTGGAGGCGGGCTGCATCTGTTCGGCGACGGAACGGCGGCTGTAGATCAGGCCGAGCAGCTGTTGCTGGAAATCCAGGTCGGCGGTAGGGCTCATCAGCACCTGCAGATGGTTGCGGTTGTCGGCGATATAGCGGCAGATGTGCTCGATGACGTGCTCGACGCCGGCCGCGTCAGGCTGCATGAGCAGCTGGTCGAGCGCGGTCGTGACCCATGCCATCGTTTCGTCCTCGATGTCGTGTAGCAGCTCCTCGATGCTGTCGTAGTGCGCGTAGAACGTGGAGCGGTTGACGTCCGCCTGCTCGCACAGCGCCTTGATGGTGATGCTGCCGAGCGGCCGTTCGCGCATCAGGTCGATGAGCGCGTCCTGCATCGCCCTCCGCGTGTAACGGGTGCGGCGGCTTTCGGTCAGTTCCTTGGCCATGGCTGGTCCTTGCCTCGTATGGTCTCGCGCCGGTGGATTCCTGCCCGACATTCGGCAATCCGACTGTTGGTTGCGAAACCGACATAGTGTTGTTTTACTTGAGTATAACATCTGTTGCGTGTGCGGGGAGGTGCATGATGGCGTATATCGAATTCGACCGCGTGGTCAAGGAATACCCGTCCGGGCGCACCACGATCCGCGCACTGGACGAGGCCAGTTTCACCGCCGACCGAGGCGAACTGACGGTGATCCTCGGGCAGTCGGGCGCGGGCAAGACCACGGCGCTGAACATCCTTGGCGGCATGGACACCGCCACCTCCGGGCGCGTGGTCGTCGGCGGCCGCGACATCACCGGACTGCGCAAACGCGACCTCATAGCCTACCGGCGGATGGACATCGGATTCGTCTTCCAGTTCTACAATCTCGTGCCGAATCTGACCGCATTGGAGAACGTCGAACTCGCGTCGCAGATCTGCCCCGACCATTTCGACCCGGCCGACACCCTGCACAAGGTCGGCCTGGGCGACCGGCTGAGCAATTTTCCGGCGCAACTGTCCGGCGGCGAACAGCAGCGCGTGTCCATTGCGCGCGCAATCGCCAAGAAGCCGAAGCTGCTGCTGTGCGACGAGCCGACCGGCGCGCTCGACTATGAGACCGGCAAGGAGGTCCTGCAACTGCTGCAGGACATCTGCCGTGACGAGAACATGACGGTGCTCATCATCACCCACAACTCCGCGCTCGCTCCGATGGCGCACAAGGTCATCCGCTTCCGCTCCGGCAAGGTGGTGGGCGAGGATGTGAATCCCGCGCCGACACCGATCGCCGACATCGAATGGTAGGTGCTGTGATGGGACGGCATGCGCATAGGAACAGAGGTCGGAAGGCGGACGGTGATTCTGCCGGGTGGTCGCCCGCGTCCGATGTGCCCACCGAGGTGATTCCCGGAATCTACGACTTGGCGTCCGACACCGATACGGGCGGCAGGCCGTCTCGTGGGCGCTCGCTGTCGGGGGCGTTCGTCAAGGATACGATGCGCTCGTGGCTGCACGGGTGGAAACGGTTTCTGTCCATCGCCGTGATTTCGCTGCTTGGGGTGGCGGTGATGACCGGCATCTACGCCGGTTGTCGTGACACGTTCCGCGCCGCGAACCGGTTCTACGACGCGCAACGGTTGCACGATATCCAGGTGCTGTCGACCTACGGCCTGACCGATGATGACGTTGCGGCCTTGAAGCAGGTCCGCGGAGTCGATGTCGTGCAGCCGGAACGCAGCCAGAGCGTCGAAGCCGACGTCAAGGGCACCGACAAAACCGTCACCATCAACGAGATCGGCGTGAACGGCCTCGACCAGCCGTACCTACAGGACGGCCGCATTCCGAGCAAGGCTGGCGAGGTCGCGGTCACCAAAAAGTTCCTCGCCGACAGTGGCATGGCAGTCGGCGACTCGCTGACCGTCACCCCGGTCGACACCGGCACTGCGACATCGACCGTTTCGGATACGGACTCCGCCGACAGCGGCGCGAACGGCACGGAACCGACGGACGAGCAAGCCGATGCATCGCAATCGGCGCCGAGCTTCCCGACCGAACTGACCATCACCGGCACGGTGATAGACCCCAAGGACCTGAGCAATCCGGACGGATACAGCGGCGCCAAGGCATTCCGCAACTCGCTCGCGTCCGACTACACGTTCTTCGCGCCGAGCGACGGCGTGACAGGAGACATCTACACCGCTATCAGCCTGACCGTGAGCGGCTCGACCGACGAGGACGCGTTCGGCGACGACTATGACACGCTGGTCCGCGATGTCGCCGACCGCATCGAAGCCACGGTGCAGACCAAGCAGCAGAACGAACGCCGGCAGACTCTCGTGGACGCCGCGCAGAAAAAGCTCGACCAGGCGAAGACCGACGCCTACCGGCAGCTCGACGACGCGCAGATGCAGATCACCGAGCAGACGGAGGGGCTGAAAACCCAGCGCGAGCAGGCGAAAACCACCAAGCAGAGCCTCGAAGACCAGCTCACACAGCTCGAAGACCAATCGGAGCAGCTGCAGGACGGCAAAGACCAGGTCAACGTGGGACTGCTCCAAGCCCGCCAGGGCCAATCGCAGCTGCAGCAGGGCATCGCCACCGCGAAGACGATGAACGACCTGGCCGCACAGGGCGCGCGGGCCGCAGAGCAGGCCGCGGACGCGGCAGACCAGGCGGTCGCCGGCGCGCAAGGTCTGCCCGAGACGGTACTCGAACCATTGCGCAAGGCAGCGAAAACCGCGCGCGACCTCGCCACACAGGCACGGTCCAAAGCCGATGAATCCGCGGCACAGCTCACGCAACTGCAATCCCAGCTGAGCCAGGTCAACGCCACCATAGCCCAACTTGAAGCGCAATCGGCCACTTTGCAGCGGCAAACCGAGCAGCTGCGCGGCGGTCGCCAGCAGATCCGCGACGGACTCAAGCAGATAGCCGCCGGCGAAGAGCAGATGGACACCGGCGAACGGCAGCTCAAGGACGCGCAAGACCAGCTTGACGCCAAGCGCAAGGATGCCGACAGTCAGTTCGCCAAGCAGCAGCAACGCGTCGACGACATCGCCGCAGCCCGCTGGTACGTGCAGACGCGCTCGTCAATCGGCGGCTTCAGCTCGCTCAAATCCGACATCAGCTCAATCGAATCAATCGGCTACGCCTTCCCGGTCGTATTCCTGATTGTTGCGGTGCTGATGAGCCTGACCGCGATGACCCGCATGGTCGAGGAGGAACGCGGTCTGATTGGCACCTACACCGGGCTCGGTTACGGGAACGCGGCCATCGCGATGCGGTACGTGCTGTTCGCCGCGCTCGCCTGCCTAATCGGCGGCGGACTGGGACTGATGGTCGGCTTCCTCGGCATTCCGTCGTTCCTGCTGCTGGTGATCGAGGGACTGTACACGGTGCCCGGCATACAGCTCGAATACGATTGGCTGTACGGGTCGGCAGGCATCGCGCTGTTCGTCGTCGGCGTGGTCGTCGCAACGGTCGTCGCCTGCGCCGGGGCTCTGCGGCAAAGCCCGGCTCAACTCATGCAGCCGAAAGCGCCGAAGGCTGGCGCGCGCATCTTGCTCGAACGCATCCGCCCGCTGTGGCGGCGGCTCAGCTTCCTCAACAAGGTCACCGCGCGCAACATATTCCGCTTCAAAAGCCGCCTGTTGATGACCGTCGGCGGGGTGGCGGGCTGCACGGCGCTGATTGTGTGCGGCTTCGCCATCAACGACACCGTCGCCACGCTCGGACCCAAGCAATACGAGGACATCTACCATTACGACCTGCTCGTCGTCAGCGGCGACGACAGTGTCGATGCGATGCGCGCTCGGCTCGACAAGGACGGGCGCGTGGAACGTTCGCTCGATCTGCGGCTCGACAGCGGCGAGATGGACGCGGGCGACGCAGGCGAGACGATTCAGCTCATGATCGTGCCGGATGATTCAGCAGGGGCGCTCGGAGACATGATTACGCTGCGGTCCGCGAGCGGCGGGCACGGCAAGCTGCAGCTTGGGGGCGATGGCATAATCGTCGCGCAATCCGCGGCGAACTCGCTCGGCGTCAAGGCCGGCGACACCGTCACGCTACGCGACGGCAGTATGCGTCACGGCGAAGTGAAGGTCTCCGCGGTGACGCGAAACCTCATCGGCTCGAACGTGTATGTCAGCGAAAGTCTGTACAAGAAAACATTCGGCGTGTCGGCGGCGGTGACGCACAACGCCGTGATCGCCACACTGGACGGAACCGCCGACCAGAACATCGCGTACGCGGATCGGCTCGCACGCGATCCGTCGGTCGTGAGCGCCACCAGCACCGACGATCTCGAGCGCAGCTTCTCGTTCGACCTGATGAGCGCCGTCGTGGCGCTCATCATCGCGCTCGCGGGCGGGCTGGCGCTTGTCGTGCTGTTCACGCTGGCGAACACGAACGTGTCTGAGCGCGTGCGGGAAATGGCCACGCTGAAGGTACTGGGCTTCTACGACCGCGAGGTGCACCGGTATGTCAACAAGGAGATGCTGATACTGGCCGGCATGGGCATCGTCGTCGGTCTGCCGCTCGGGCGCGCGGTCGGCGGGCTGCTTACGGCGGCGCTCAACATGCCCGCGTTGTATTTCGAGGTGAGCGTGCACTGGTACAGCTATGTGATCGCCGCCGCGGCGACGATGGCGTTCGCGCTGCTCGTGCAGCTGCTCACCAATCCGGTGCTCGACCGCATCGATCCGGTCAGCTCGCTCAAGTCCGTGGAGTGAGCCGCCCGCCACCGCCCTACTTGTGGTATGGCTCGCCGGCGTTGATTTTGTAGGCGCGGTACAGCTGCTCCAGTAGGATCACGCGCATCAGCTGATGCGGGAACGTCATCTTCGAGAAGCTGAGCCTGTAGTCGGCGCGGCGCAGGATCGCGTCGTCCAGGCCGATCGAGCCGCCGATGATGAGCTGTATGTGGCTTTCGCCGTGCAATCCGAGCTGGTTGATGTGCGCGGCGAGACCTTCGGAGGAGAGCATCGTGCCGTCGATTGCCAGCGCGATCACATAGGCGTCGGGGCGGATGTGCTTGGCGATGCGCCCGCCTTCCTTGGCACGAATCTGCCGTTCCACGCCTTCGCTGGCATGTTCGGGGGTCTTCTCGTCGGCGACCTCGATGATGTCGAGCTTGCAGTAGCGGCCGAGCCGTTTGCTGTATTCGGCGATGGCGTCGCGCAGATACTGCTCTTTGACCTTGCCGACGCAAATGACGCTAATACGCATTATCCTGCTTTCTATCTGCCCGGAGGATTACGGAAGATACGCCGTCGTACTGCTCCGAGAGTCACGGCACGACGATACCGCGACTCTCAGAGTCCCTCGGTGGGGGGGGGATTGGCTGACGCTCCGCCAGTCAATCCCCCACCGAGGGCATTGATTGATGTGTGCGGATACGGCCGTTCAAAGCCGAAGGCGTATTTCGTACGTCGAGCGCTGAGGAAAGGCCGTATACGCTCCATCAATCAATGACGCCGTAGAGGCGGTCGCCGGCGTCGCCAAGCCCCGGCACAATGTACGCCTTTTCGTTGAGTTTTTCATCGACGGCGCAGACGACGACCTTGAAGGCGATGGAGGGGTCGATGTGGTCTTGGACGTATTGGATGCCTTCGGGGGCGGCGATGATGTTGATGGCGGTGACGTCTTTGGCGCCGCGCTCGGCGAGGTAGTGGGTGGCGGTGACGAGGGTGCCGCCGGTGGCGAGCATGGGGTCGATGAGGAAGCACTGACGGCCGGTGAGGTCTTCGGGGAGACGGTTGGCGTAAGTGATCTGCTGGGTGGGGTGCTCTTCGTCGCGCTTCATGCCGAGGAAGCCGACTTCGGCGGTGGGGATCATTTTGGTCATGCCGTCGAGCATGCCGAGTCCGGCGCGAAGGACGGGAACGATGATGGGGGCGGGGCTGGCGATGTGCTTGCCGACCATGGGGGCGACGGGGGTTTCGATGGGCTTGTCGACGATGTCGAGGTTGCGGGTCGCCTCGTAGGCTTCGAGCATGACGAGTTCGGTGACGAGCTCGCGGAAAGTGGCGGATGAGGTGTTTTTGTCGCGCAGGACGGTGAGCTTGTGTTCCACCAGCGGGTGGTCGAGTACGTGAAGTTCCATGAGTACCAGCGTACCCGGTTATCTCACATTCTGGATGGACATAGCGTGTTGCTTATGTGACGCAGTGGTCAAGATGTGCAGTGAGGTCGGACTGCAGGAGCCGAAGGCGGTTTCGACGGCGACGACATCACCAAGGCCGCGCCGAACCAGCGCGTCCGCAAAGGCATGGCGTTCGTGCCGCAGGGGCAGCAGTCGTTCGGCACGATGACCGTCGACGAGAACCTGCATGTGGTCGCCGACCGGTACGGGTCCGAGGCGAAAACGCGGTACGACGAGGCCGTGACGATGTTCCCGGTGCTCAAGGAATTCGCCGTCGAACGGGCGGATCGCTACTATGTGCTGGCCTCCGGGCGCTTCATCGCCACCGGCGAAGGCGGTCCTGCACAGGTTGAGGCCACCAAAGAGGCCATGCGCGTATAATCGCGCTCTCAAAACTCGCAGATACAAGGCTCTTTTCGAGCGTCAATCGTTATACCTGCGAGTTCTGAGAGCGCCTATTGCAGAGCCTTCATCAAAGAAGCCACATGACCCTTTGCCCGGACGTTGTAACGGGCGATTTCTATCGTGCCGGCTGCGCCTGTAACAGGCACGCTGATGACGAATGTCGAGCGGATCACGCCTATGTGCGTGCGCCCGTAGAGCTTCTTTTCGCCGTACGCGCCGTAAAGCCGATGCACGGTCAGGTCTGCGTCCGACAGCAGCGGGAACGACAGGTGGTCGCGCTCGCGGAAACGCTGCAGCTTGTCGATTGGGTCCTTGGAGACGCCCAGCACAGTGAAACCGAGTGCGGTGAGCCGGGCAATGTTGTCGCGGAAGTCGCATGCCTCGGTGGTGCAGCCCGGCGTCATCGCGGCCGGATAGAAGTACAGCACCACACGCTTGCCCTGCGCCAGCAGCCGCGACAGCGTGACGGAGGTCTCACCGCCGTCCGGGTTGACCGCAGGCAGGGTGAAATCAGGAGCGGGCTGGCCGGGGGTGAGTCGCGTGGGAAGAGCGGGCTGGCTGGATTGTCCGGGCTGCGGTGATTGGTCGCTTGCGTGATTTTCTGTCATGATGCGTGCTCCTTTACCTCGATGCCCATGTGTGCCACCACTATCGCCGTCGTGGTGGACAGTCGCGCGACCGCGTATAGTCGAATCATGCAATGGCTGCACAGGATAGGCGAGGCGATTGATTCGCTGGTTGCATGGTGGCGGCGCTCGCTGATCGGGCGGGTGATTGACCGGTATGTGTCGCGGCGCGGGCCGCTGCTGGCGAACGGGTTGGCATATGGGCTACTGTTCGCGTTCTTCGCCGGCGTATGGATCGTGGTCAGCGCGCTCGGACTGGTGGTGACCGGGAGCGAGGAGATGCAGAAGGCGCTGCTCGCGATGCTGCGCACGGTGATTCCGAGCGTTTCCGATTCGCTGTTTTCCGCGTCGATGCTGAGTGGAATCTCGCATACGCTGACATGGACCGGTCTGGTGACGCTGGCGGTGTTCTGGTGGACGGTCACCGGTTGGATGAATTCCCTGCGCAATGCAGTGACGACCATGTTCGACGATTGCACGCAGGAGCTGAACGTGGTTAAGGCGCGATTGCGCGATACGGTCGCTGCGATCATGGTGGCGGTACTGTTCATATTGTCGACCGCGGCGGGCGTCGTCTCTGGCGGCCTGATGAGACTGGTGTTGCGGGCGCTTGGCATCGCCGATGATTCGCTGCCGGGCGCGCTGTTGCTGGAATCGACCGGTTTCGCTACCGGCGTGTTGCTGAATTTCGCGTTGTTCATGCTGCTGCTGCGCGTGGTCGCGCACATACGCGCGGGCAAATTCACGCTGGTGGGGGCGGCGCTTGGGGCTCTGGCGGTCGCGGTGATGCAGCTGCTGGGCGCTCGTCTGTTGACGGGTGCGTCGCGCAACCCGATGCTGGCGCCGTTCGCAGCTATCATCGGCGTGCTCATCTGGTTCAACTTGGTGGCGCAGGTGATTATGATCTGCGCGGCGTTCATCGCCGAGTGCCGGCGGGGGGGGGCGGGGAGAGCCGGAGCTAGCTACAGCCGCTGTCAGCTGACAGGGTAACTGGCACCAAGCATTGCCGGATACGATATCGTATGAGACGGCTGCGAGCTTCATCGCAGGTCGCAAGGTGCATGTCTTTCATGAGATGTGCCGTAGAGCATATGACGAGAGGGGAGTTCCCATGGCGATTGATGTATATGGTGCAACATGGTGCGGCGACTGCCACCGTGCCAAGAACGCGCTCGACCGGTTCGGCGCCGCTTACACGTGGCACGACATCGAGCAGGAGGAGGGCGCGGCCGACCGTGCCGTTGAGATCAGCGGCCAAAAACACATCCCGGTCGTGCTCTATGGCGACGGGTCGTTCCAGGTCGAGCCGTCCGTCGTGGACATCCAGAACAAGCTCAACGAGCTTGGCCTGCTCGGGTGAGCGGTGAGTGGCTGCGGCGGTGGCGAACGATGGCGGGCGGCTGATGGCGAGGTGCGGTATCGGCTGTCCGCCATTGAACACGATGCATCAATTCGCGCCTTATGGTCGGCGCTTTTGCAAAGTGAGGACAGCATCGTTGCTTGATTTGACCAGATTCTATCCGTAGGCAGAAAGGGCACTTGCGCCCGCAGCGCGAACACCTGAGTGCCGCCTTCCGGCACCGCAGCCGGACCACCAGCGCGGGAGCGGGACGCAACGGGGAATCGTCCACCGACACGTCCTCGACGACCATGCCTTTGACGTTCAGCAATCGTTTGAATTAGCTCTTCAACGAAGGCGCTTTCTTCGGTTGTATTTCTTGGTCGAATGTAGTATTGAATTCGCATGATATGGAAGCGCGGTTGTCTCTGACGTCTCCACGGGATAAGGAGCTTCGGCCTGACGGCCTCCGCGCCGTTATATCCATGTCGATGGGCGAATCGACGTGTCGGCGCATAAGGACATAGGGAAGAGTAATGACGAAGCCATCAGAGGGAGTGGAAACCATGGATGACGCCACTCCAGAGGAGAGCAAGCCCAAGGGTATTAAGCCCGCCAAACTCACCGCCGTCATCGTCGCGGCGGTGGTCGTGGCGCTGGCGGGCATCGGCGGCGGCTACGCCTACTGGACGCACCACGAATCGACCGGATACCACGCGGCGGTCGAACAGGCCGGGAAGGCCGACAAGGCGCTCATGAAGGCCGTGGACGAGGCCACCGCCACCACATACAAGGCGGATCAGCTCAAGGAGCCGAAGCTGCTGGACAAGCTCGACGACGCCATCGGGAAGGCGAAGGCGCTCAAGGGCGTCCCCGAGGACCAGCCGGGCGAGTGGCTGGCGTGGCAGCTCGCTTCCGCGAAGGCTGCCAGTTTCAAACGACGAACAACATGCCGATGACACTGAGGTGACCGTTCGGGAATATACCCATGAATAGCGACGCAAGATGTGAAAGCGGTTGGATGAATTGTTTCGAAGCAACGGTGGAATCTGCTGATGTAGATTGAAGTCGTTCCTCCGCGGAAACTCTTGGAAAGTACAAAAATGAGACAGAGGTAGATGTCCCAAGACGATTAGTCGGAAGACCGATGGTCGGCATGTCGGTACGTGCCCACTGGTAAACTTCATACGCTGGTCTGTAGGCATGTGCCGCTTATTGGAACATCTGCTACTTGTGTGAGCTTATGACGCCTGTGCCTATAGCGGACCTACATGTGAGGAGCAGTCATGAAGTGCGTGAAGGCAGGTGAAATGCGTTGACTCTTACGCCATCATCCGACCTGATTTCCATTGACTTGTTTGCTGGCGCTGGAGGTCTTTCGGAAGGCCTTGAGGAGGCTGGGTTTCACACCCTTTTCGCCTCGGAGATTGTTCCCCAATATGCAGAGACCTACGCTAGGAATCATCCCAGCGCTAAGGTATGTGTTGAAGATATCCGTAAAACTGACCCGGAGCGCGTTCGCCGGGAATTGGGCCTAGAGAAAGGTCAACTTGATTTAGTGGCTGGTGGCCCGCCCTGCCAAGGGTTCTCCATTAATGCGCCTGTTCGTTCCAATGAGGATCCCCGCAACCATTTGTTCCGTGAATATCTACGCTATGTGGATGCCTTTCAGCCGCGTGCAATTCTAATCGAGAACGTGCCGGGACTCGTCTCTTTTGAGCACGGCGGAACTTTGCATGCGATTCTCGATGCATTGGCAGATCTCGGTTACGGTGCTGATGTGCATATTCTGGGTGCCCCTTACTACGGTGTGCCACAGATGCGTTGGCGTACTATCATTCTTGGCCTTCGTGGCGCGGTTATACCGCAATCCGCTTGGCCTGAACCCACTCGTCATGCTCCTGTGCGAGCGAACTTCACTACCACTTTTGATGGGCGACAAATTGTTAAGCAGCCTAGCCCCGAAACAGATGCGCCATTCACTACGCTTCGTGAAGCCATTGGAGATTTGCCTTCATTACAGAACGGTGAACGCGGCGAAGCGGTCAAAGAATACCCGGTAAGGCCGCAGTGTGATTATCAGCGTGCGCTTAGGCGCGGCTCCATAGGTGTTCTGAACCATGAAGCTCCTAGACTCTCTGCAATTAACATGCAGCGCCTAAACTACATTCAGCAGGGGGGAAATTGGACAGACATTCCGGATGAATTATTGCCAAAAGGCATGCGTAAAGCTAGGAAATCTGATCACACAAAGCGTTATGGACGTCCTATGTGGGATGGGTTATCTTCCACGATCCTCACCAAGTGCGACCCCCACTGGGGTGCTTTTTTCCACCCTGACCAGAACAGGGCATTTACAGTTAGAGAAGCAGCGCGTATTCAATCCTTTCCTGACCACTATGTATTTACAGGTTCTCAGGCTGAACAATATGCGCAGGTAGGCAATGCAGTGCCGCCACTACTTGCTCTTGCTGTAGGTACGTCGTTATCAGCAGTGCTAAAGGAGGCATGAACATGGCCGGAACAATAGTTGACTTCTTCGGATACCTCTCAACAGATAAAACGGATGCGGCAAAATTGGCATCTGCACGTAGACAGTGTCCTTTTCTAGGCAAACAATGTACTAAGCCTGTAGCGGAAGATGATGCTGGTGGTATCAGCGGAGCCTGCGCTGTAGCGCAGATTAAGGACGCAACACCTACTATTTGTTGTCCTATTCGTCTATATGCAGACGATTACAAAATGCTTAAGATTATTGCATATAAGTCTTTCGGGGTTGATCTCAACCTTTATTCTGGTAAGAATAAGCTCGCTCTCTACAAAGCGAAAGAAGAAGGTGGTGCAGTCGCCGTATATGGACACGACTGGGGCGGTGAATTAAAGCTTCCAAAACGTGATGGGGTTGGGAATTACTTTGTTGATTGGATTCTCGCCCGTCTCGACGGAGAAGGCAATTTGGTGGAGTTCACTGCTATTGAGGTGCAGACTATCGATACCACGGGGAATTATCGTTTGTCTCGTCTTGCGTTATTTGAGCCAGAACGTCGAATCGTTAAATCCACAGTGGGCTTGAACTGGGAGAACGTTAATAAACGAATTATTCCTCAGATTGTCTACAAAGGGCAAGTGTTGCAACGTGAACGTCTTAATAAGACGGGTCTTTGGTTTGTCACTCCCGTTCCCGTTTATGACCGCATTATGAGGCGACTTGGAGGAGAGCACAATCTTTCTTTCGGTTTTCCCTCACAGCCCGGAGCCATCCACTTCCTGCGCTATGACTACGATTTCGATAAAGCTGTGGAGGGCAGGCCTGTTCCGCTTAAAGTTGCTGGAGAGGGTTGCACAACTGTTGAAAAAGTGTCTGCCGCTTTCTCAAATGTTGGTTTGCCGGAGCCTAATGTTTATGAGGCTGCTATTAGAACAGCTTTGTACGATTAATACCCGTGGTGATCAGGGACTGCTGCTTTGTATTGAGGCGTTCAAAAGTACAGGATGAAGGTTCTATTCGTAAAGATCTGAGTTAATGTAGCGGAATTGGTGGATTCCTACTTAAGAGGCCATAAAGCCAACTGGTGCCGAATGAGTTGCGTTCTTGCGCTGTTGCAGCTCTGGTGAAGGCTATTTTAGGTGGAATGCCGTGAATGGCGATACGGGCAGTAAAACACTCATGGGGCGGCGGAAAAGGAGTGTGGTACGAGCTGAATCGGGCTGAATCGAGCCGAATCCGGCCCGTGGGTGCGCGATGGCGACAAAAACGATTCAAGGGTAAGGCGGAAGAGGGAACGGCGGCCAGCCGGGCGCGTGCGCGACCGGGGCGAAGGGGAGCCGCCGGAACGCCGCCTCACGCCTTTGCCTATCGCCGGTAGAACTTGGGCTTGTATGCGGGCAGGACGGCTTTGTGGTCTTTTTCCGTTCCGTGGGCCAGGAGGATCGTCGCCTTCCCCATTTTCAGTCGCATCTCGTTCAAGGCCAGCAGCATCCGGGCTCCTCTGCCTCGGAGGTCTTTCCCGCCGACAAGCAGGATCGCCGTGTCCGCTCTTGCGGTCTCGATCATTCTTTCACACTCGTCGAGGTTGGTTACGCGGGTGTCCCTCAGCAGTTCCCGCAGGGTCGGAATACCCGTCTGCGGGGTTCGCGGCTCCGTGTTTTTGATGGCCCGCAGCTTGCGGAAGAATGATTCGACGATGCTGATGTATTCCTTGGCCGTCTGTGTGCGTGACACCGTTTTGCCGCCGGCCCACGCCGCCGCCGTCAATTCGTTCCGGATGTCGTGCGCCTCCTTCTTGGTGGGCAGCCCGATGATGCGCGACCTGTCCGCGGCTTCTTCCGGGTCGGTTAGGGAATCGTATACCTTGGCGAGTGTTTTCCTGCCTTTGCGGCGGATGGGGTCCGGGCTCATGTCTTCTCCTTGGCGGTCATGGCGGTGCCGGTGCCGTTCGCTGGCGAATACCCGGGGGAGGGATGCCGGCGGCAGGGTCTGCCGGTTTCTCCTTCGGACCCATCCGACCGACGGACGTTCCTCGGCTTCTTGTCTATGTATGAAGGAGTTGATTGACGGTTCGAATGGACTTTCATGGCACCCGTATGCGTTCGTGTGGCGTTTGTCGGAGGGGGTCCGGGGGGACCTTCGCGCTGGGCCGACCGGTATTCGCTGCGATGCGCTTGCGATACGGAGGCTGGGATTGTTGCGAACCAAAACGAAAAAAACTGCGCGGAGCACACACGGGGAACGACACCATGGGCGCTGCGCCCGTCCCCGCCAGCCCATCACCCTCCACCCGCGACGAGGTTGCGCGAAGCGAAAACCTTCCCGAACCATATCGCGGCCCGAGTCGCGCCATAGTTGCACCACAAGTCAGACCACCAGCGCGACCGGCCCGCGAAAACGGCGGTTTCCCAACGCCCCCATAAGAAAAAGATAGGCGGGAAGAATAGAACAACATGATCGAACGGCTCAAACGCGAGATCAGGCGGCGCACTCGCGTCGTGGGAAGCTTCCCGGACGGGAACGGCGCGCTCATGCTCGTCTGTGCGCGCATCAGGTACGTCACCGCGAACGAATGGTCCAACCGGCGTTACCTCGACATGTCCCGGCTCGGTGACAATCTGCAGGAAGCGAACCGGTCATCGCGCCATGGGCGGGCATGATCCAAAGTGCGCAACCTTTCGGGCACTACCTCCCAAAACCTCCACTGAACGGAAAAATCAAGCCACAACAGACACTGTCAAACAGGCTTACACACCTTGAAGCATGAAAAAAGCCATCAGGGACTTCCTGATGGCTGGTCATTTGCGGTATGCGCTCCACTTATTCCTTGGGCATCGGCCTGAGGCCGCCAACGACAGCGCTCTTCACATAGGATGTCACTATAACAGTCCGAATATTGTGCATCAATCGTTTCCCATATGTCACCAGAATCAAAAGCACACCCCGGAAGCTATCCAGAAGACAGCAACAGAGGTGCCCCTAACACTATTGCGCATCACTTGGTCAAAGTCATTGATCTGACAGGCATCTGAAACATATCTAACCACGAATATAGTTAGACATGAGTGGTCAAAGTCATTGATCTGACAGGCATCTGAAACCCAGCAGGCCAAGTTAAGCGGCGTGAGTTTGTGGTCAAAGTCATTGATCTGACAGGCATCTGAAACAACCATAGGGGGTTACTGTGCCACAATAAAAGTGGTCAAAGTCATTGATCTGACAGGCATCTGAAACCGTGTTGGTTTGACATGTGGTGTGTGTTGTGTGGTCAAAGTCATTGATCTGACAGGCATCTGAAACTGTTGTTCCTTTCGTGGGGGGGGGATGGTGGTCAAAGTCATTGATCTGACAGGCATCTGAAACTGTTGTTCCTTTCGTGGGGGGGGGATGGTGGTCAAAGTCATTGATCTGACAGGCATCTGAAACACTTGGTCGCCCTTGAAATCGAACTGTTGGGTGGTCAAAGTCATTGATCTGACAGGCATCTGAAACTACGGGCATGTGACGTAGTAGGTGCCGATGGTGGTCAAAGTCATTGATCTGACAGGCATCTGAAACGACATGTTGTCGTGGCGTGACGAGATCGAGGTGGTCAAAGTCATTGATCTGACAGGCATCTGAAACTCGAAGCATCCTTCAAGGAAGGAGAGCGAAGTGGTCAAAGTCATTGATCTGACAGGCATCTGAAACTGCAGTGAGAGACCAGCCGCTCTGAGGGTGGTGGTCAAAGTCATTGATCTGACAGGCATCTGAAACTGCTTTGGCGTTGACCTTTCCGACTGCGAAGTGGTCAAAGTCATTGATCTGACAGGCATCTGAAACAGACCCCCGCCGGTGCAGACCCGGCCACCGGTGGTCAAAGTCATTGATCTGACAGGCATCTGAAACGCGTGCGATCGTTATATAGGTGATGTCACGGTGGTCAAAGTCATTGATCTGACAGGCATCTGAAACCACTACTGACAGCTCCCATGAGGCCGGTGGGTGGTCAAAGTCATTGATCTGACAGGCATCTGAAACATGAGTGAAGAGGATTATTGGGCTAATTGCGTGGTCAAAGTCATTGATCTGACAGGCATCTGAAACGAGAAACGTTTGGAGGTCATCATGCGTGCTGTGGTCAAAGTCATTGATCTGACAGGCATCTGAAACACGCACATGTCCGCGGACACCACGAAGCACGTGGTCAAAGTCATTGATCTGACAGGCATCTGAAACCGAGTATTAATATTGATTCTCAATAACGCAGTGGTCAAAGTCATTGATCTGACAGGCATCTGAAACGCGTTGTCGTGCACAATGTCGCGTCCTTGGGTGGTCAAAGTCATTGATCTGACAGGCATCTGAAACGATGTAGTACGATGATAAAGCGCAAGAAATGTGGTCAAAGTCATTGATCTGACAGGCATCTGAAACGCGAAATACCCGAATCGATACCGGAAGGAAGTGGTCAAAGTCATTGATCTGACAGGCATCTGAAACAGCAACTCGAGAAGACGGCGACGATGCTCGGTGGTCAAAGTCATTGATCTGACAGGCATCTGAAACCGTTGGTCGGGATGACACCCGCAAAGCTATGTGGTCAAAGTCATTGATCTGACAGGCATCTGAAACTACGGATAGCAGTATAGCTTGCGAAGATTAGTGGTCAAAGTCATTGATCTGACAGGCATCTGAAACACGTGACCGCGCAGGCCGCATGGACGTCCGGTGGTCAAAGTCATTGATCTGACAGGCATCTGAAACCCCGACTTCGCCCGGCGTTGCACGCTCGCCGTGGTCAAAGTCATTGATCTGACAGGCATCTGAAACGCCAAGACTCAAGCGACGGAAACGACGATAGTGGTCAAAGTCATTGATCTGACAGGCATCTGAAACGGTGACCGGGCGCAGCCGCAAAACCGGCAAGTGGTCAAAGTCATTGATCTGACAGGCATCTGAAACAGACGTTCGCTGACGGTTTTCTCGCTCACGGTGGTCAAAGTCATTGATCTGACAGGCATCTGAAACTCATCAACACGGTCAACCAGCTGATCGCGGGTGGTCAAAGTCATTGATCTGACAGGCATCTGAAACCCGACTACAGCACCACTGTCATAGGTAACCGTGGTCAAAGTCATTGATCTGACAGGCATCTGAAACAGCCGCCCGCAATCCTCGATATTGATCGTGGTGGTCAAAGTCATTGATCTGACAGGCATCTGAAACATATGCTCGGAAGTCGAGTGCTGACCAAGAGTGGTCAAAGTCATTGATCTGACAGGCATCTGAAACCCAGGGAGTTTCACCATTCAACTTTTTACAGTGGTCAAAGTCATTGATCTGACAGGCATCTGAAACTGCCTTTCGGCGCCTTCGGCAGCATCTGCAGTGGTCAAAGTCATTGATCTGACAGGCATCTGAAACGCGTTGAGGATGTCAGCGATGTGCAAGGCAGTGGTCAAAGTCATTGATCTGACAGGCATCTGAAACTCCTTTATCCAAAGGTGTTTCTGGTGAGACGTGGTCAAAGTCATTGATCTGACAGGCATCTGAAACTCCATTCGTACTTCGTAGCCATGTGCACAAGTGGTCAAAGTCATTGATCTGACAGGCATCTGAAACCGTAGGCGTTGCGCCACACGTCGGCGTTGAGTGGTCAAAGTCATTGATCTGACAGGCATCTGAAACTATCCGGGCGTGCACGAGACGCGCAGGAAGGTGGTCAAAGTCATTGATCTGACAGGCATCTGAAACTTATGTCTATACCGCCCGCGCCCCATGTCCGTGGTCAAAGTCATTGATCTGACAGGCATCTGAAACTTACTACGATCACATTGGGGGAACTGCTCGGTGGTCAAAGTCATTGATCTGACAGGCATCTGAAACTCTCGTCGGCACCCTCGGGCAACCCGTTGAGTGGTCAAAGTCATTGATCTGACAGGCATCTGAAACAGTTTCTTGAGTTCCTGGATGGCGGCGATGGTGGTCAAAGTCATTGATCTGACAGGCATCTGAAACGCCTTATTCCACAATTCCACATGTTCGGCAGTGGTCAAAGTCATTGATCTGACAGGCATCTGAAACAGAATTCTGGTATTTGAGATAGTTGCGGATGTGGTCAAAGTCATTGATCTGACAGGCATCTGAAACGTTTGGCCGGTTATATATACACCGGCTTCCGTGGTCAAAGTCATTGATCTGACAGGCATCTGAAACAAAGAGCTATTCACCCGCGCCCTGGGCAGCGTGGTCAAAGTCATTGATCTGACAGGCATCTGAAACTCTATAACAATGAAAGTAATGCAAGTCAGAGTGGTCAAAGTCATTGATCTGACAGGCATCTGAAACACATCGAAGCCGGAAAGCGAACCGGAACCCGTGGTCAAAGTCATTGATCTGACAGGCATCTGAAACTCCTCGTCAGGAATCTCAATGTTGAGGTTTGTGGTCAAAGTCATTGATCTGACAGGCATCTGAAACCTATGCCCGAAGTGATGTGCGGGTAGTACGGTGGTCAAAGTCATTGATCTGACAGGCATCT
>ERZ825324.1028-NODE-1028-length-35688-cov-5.575029_pt1 | contig 35688 bp, 54 predicted proteins | sample MGYA00519859_ERZ825324 | MGnify/ENA primary metagenome ERZ825324 (study PRJEB31778, sample SAMEA3449198) | human gut metagenome | biome: human gut; feature: human-associated habitat; material: faeces | place: United Kingdom | collected 2010/2012 ...
TCTTTAAAACCGTCGTACAGTCCGAGTATTTAATACGCCTTATCCGCGCGGATAACCCTTGGGAGATAGGTACATGATTTCCTTAGATGATTTTCGGGCAGGCTGTGAATTGGCTGTCGAAGAATTAAGGCGTTTAGCGCCCTATGATACGGGGAATCTTGCGTTAAACGCGATTAGAATGGAAATGAATACTACCAGCGAATGTCATATTTATGTAGACGAAGCCGTGGCTCCCTATATGCCTTATACCAATGAGATATGGGAGCATAAATGGATTAAGATGGGGAATTTTAAGCCCGGGGAAGTGGTAGAACGTTTCCGAACCTGGGATAACCCGAATCAAGGCTGGTGGAATGCCGCCTGCGAACTGATTGCCTATATTTTAGCCGATTTATTTGAAGGAGAATTAAGAGCCGTATGATTACATTAGAAGAATTGAAAAATAAATATATTTTACCTAAGCTTGCCGAAACTCCCTACGATTTCAGGATATTTACCGATACAGGGGATTATGAAAAAGCCGATCGAATCAAAAACAGGGTGATACCTTACATAAACGGGCTTTTAAGTTTGACTCAATCCGAAGTAATACGCATTGGGGATCTTCCCGCTATTGCTCTTGTCACCACACTCAAATTCATAGTCCCTTGTGGCAATATGAATCCTGACAACGCTTATCCCGATTTGGCTTCTTTCCGGGACGCGCTTTCAGGGGTATTCTCTCAAAATAATGAGATTTCCTTAGAGAGCAACGGCGTGATTTATACGGGCGGCGTATCGTATACACAACCCGCATCTGGTCTTCGAAGCCAAAGGAATATGGTGGGGGATTCGTTTACTTTTATTTGTACGATCTCTTTTTCCTTCCTGCCCGGTGCAGTCAATTCTACGGCAATAAGCGTTTCCGTAGACGGCGAAACTCTGAATATATTACGATTTACCTTTGCCCGCCGCGCCAATCTTACCGCAGATTTATATAGCCGCGCTACTAATACGGAAGCGGACGCCTATTCCGACAGCACAGTGTTTGCCATTGATTTGGATATTCCTGTATTAGTCCCTTCCGCATTTTCTACTCTCGTAGCGAATCATATTATAGGGATTAGTGCGGCAAACGTCCCTCATGAGGTAGTTATTACCTTAGGCGAAGTGGCAACGCGTACTATATCCATGATATTGGGAGATTGCAGCGTCAGCGGGTCCGGCGTGGACAATACGGTGTATAAGGTATCTTTGATTCCCTATGCAAATCAGGAAACCATAGGAGGATAATATGGCGGAAAACAATCGTTATGATATTATCATAAAATTTGAAACGAATGAAGGCATAGCCTCGGAAGTGGGCGGGGCAGGCGGTGTCAGTTCCGGCACGGGCAACAGTTCGGGAACAGCTAAAATTTTAAAGAGGTTGTACGGCTATAAAACAATTAAATCTACCGTAAACCAAATCGCCACCTATGAACATTCTCAGGTAGAACTGCGGACGGGATCGCGGGAGCGTCAACAACGCGCTACATTCGCCTATGAGATGGTTTCTTCCGCTTACAGCGTTGTAGAGGGTGCTGTGGCGGGTGGAATGCTGGGTGGTCCTGCCGGCGCGGCTACGGGCGCAGTCCTCGCCTTGATTAATCAGCTTACCTCTAAATTAACGTCTATCATTACCACTAATGCGACCTTGAACACAGAACGTCAACTCGAAGATATATCCCGTAACCTTGCTGCACAGCGCGTAACCGTTTCAGGCTCTCGGTATATGAATGCTACTCAATTTTAAGCATAAGAAAAGAACGAGATTTACTCGTCCTTAACTAAATTTTTAGAAAATTTTTTTGCCATCCGTTCTTTTCTAAAAATAAAACTTTTCCCTGATGTTTCCTGTGCGTCTAAGTTTATAAACATATCACAATAATCAATTATTTTTTGATATTCTCCTGCTCGTTCTAAAATGATACATGCAATGGTAGCAGTAGGACAAGAATAAGGTTTTATCATTATAGAAGAAATTATAGGAAGAATTTTAAAATCTTCCTCACAAACCATCAGACAATATTCATCCGCCTTTTTATCTCTATATACTAATTGGTGTAATAATTTTGCCGTTTCAATATAGAAAAAGTGAAGCGGAATATTGTCTTGTGGACATTGCGTGGAGAATTTAGTTACATATATAAATTCTTTATAAACATTTTCTATATCTAATTTATTGAAAAAATCAAGAACACGTTTTTGGCTTGCGTGAACTTTTCTGGAAAAATTATTGGTATCTTCTAATTTTGCTTGAAAGGCGTTGAAACTGCTGTCTGTAACGGCAGCGTTATCGGGCGACAAAAGAAGAGAATCTGTTTCAATAGAATAAGACTCCGTTGCATTATGTGCTTTTAGTATTAGAGAAATTAGATCATCTCGATTAATAAGTTTAATATGATTAGCTTGCGCTAATTTTATAGCTGGTCCTGTAAAATAATTATTTGTTATTACCCACGCATTATAAATCCCATAGAAATTTTGGGCTGCTGAAATTTCTTGAATAGCCGCAACGGGTACTTTTTGTGCGTAACGTTTTGTTTGTATAATTGTTTTTTCTCCATTTTGCTCAACAATTATATCCGCACCAAAATCCCCACTCTTTTTTGTGGTACTTGTTTGATAACCTAAGTCTGAAAGTATCGCTGCAACAAATTCTTCAAACTCAAAACCTTGCATAGAATCTACTTTTTCTATGTTTGATTCTTTTAGCCGTTTAAGATATTGTTGTTTCTCCCTTTCCGCCTCCCGTTCCCTTACAAGTAACTGTCTTTGTTTTTCTTGGGCTTCGTAAATACGCTGTCGTTCATTAGATTCCTCGATTTGATATTCTTGCTTATAAGATGAAATTTGGTAGGCTCCTATACAGATAAATACAATTCCTGGCAAAATCCCCAGCAAAGGCATAAAAGATAAAATAGAGTAAAAGGCTACTGTGGATATTATGGAAAGTATAGAAAATGCAATTCCTATACCGACATACATTTTCCCTTGTTGAATATAGGTTGAATTAATGTGCTGGCGTCCTTCATGAGTTTTTGAAAGTTTTTGAAGTTCGCGTTTTGTAAAAAGAACTCGCTTCCCCATTATTTATTTTTCCATTTTTAGCTTATGTAATTCTTTTTCAAGGGCTTCAATTTTCTTTTTCTTTTGCTCTTCTTTCGTTACTTCTTTATGCTCTCGATATTCTTTAAGCGTAGAGCTGCAAAGATAGGTCATTTCATTTCGGTCAATAATTACAAGGAAAATAATGTCGATAACAGCAGACAAAAAAGAAGCAATAATAGTAATAATAGAGCGAGTGATGGTTTTTTTAAAATAAGGATCGTCATATTTTATTGCTATTTCTATATATTGAGGCAAATTAATTGAAAATGTAATACCCATATATATAAATACAACGATACCCAAGAGAAGTAAAACGTTAAGAATAATTTTCCTTACAAGTTTCTTTTTCATTAATTGTACACCTCTAACAAAATCATATCACAAAAAAAAGTAGCTGTCAATAGACAACTACTATTTTTATACAAAAATTTTCCAAGGAGATTCAAAAATATGAATCAACTCACAGTTACTATCAACGGCACCACTTACGAAAATATCGTGATTCCCTTTAAATTTGAGGAGATTCTCGATGAACAACTTGACTCCGCGACACTGACTCTATCGAGAGTCAACACGGAGGTGTTTAATCCTGACGACCCCGTGGAAGTGATTGTCAATGACGGAGAGAGTACACAAACAAAATATTATCGAATTGCGCAGGATTCCGCCTATGAAACGCCGAACGGGTCAGGATTCTATCGCCATGAACTCTTGCTTATAGAAAATACAAAAGATTTGGAAAACTATATGGTGGAAAGTCTTTGCGTTACCAATGCCGGCGGCAGAATGTATAAACAGACAACTCCTCAGACAGATGGTACTGTTGTTCATTTAGTGGGATTTCCAGGGGATTTAAAAACTCCTACACAAGCAGGGACGATGGTAGAATTATTTAATTTAGATCCAAACCAAGCTGCTCCCCCTGTTACTTATTATACGGGATTTTTATTTGTTAATTACGCTGATGGCACAAGAGAAGTAATTTCTATTGGTCAAACAGGCGTATTAAGTAAATCCCAAATAGAAATAAAAGGTGGTATAAACAGGTTTGTATATGATTACAGTATTATTTCCCATAGGATTAGTAACAATTATTCAATTCAATATAATGTTTTTGGTCAATCGAATTACTACCCGTTAAAGCCGTGGACGTTAAAAGAAGTAATAGACCGCGCGTTAGAGCTTGCGGAGCCGTTGGTATGGGATAAAGAAGCGCAAGAATACGTAAAAGAGCCGAGATTTAAATTCAGATACAAAACCAATGCGGGGTTAGGAAACGCGGAGGAACGGGCGTTGTTCGCGCAGTACTCGCCCGAATTTACGTTCACGCGGTGTACCTTGCGGGAGTTGTTACAGGAAATAGGGGGCTTCATACACGCGGAACCGAGGTTAGATCAATACAATACCGTTTATTTTGACAGATACGGAGAACAGGAGATAGCGACCTATTACGATTTCATCAAGAAGGAGCGACTTGAACTGAATCAATATAACTACACGGGAAAGACCGTTTCCTACGGCATAGAACAAGCGTGTACGCGTGTGGATTCCTACGTGGATAACTTAGTCAATCAAATCAGTATCGGAAAGGGAACGGTAGGACAGCCGTATCAGGACGGGTATCAATCCATGCGGACTGATTCTTCGTACATTCGCTTCACCGAGTCCAATATGATATTCCCGACAGTGTTTCCCGTGTTACAGCCGATCGCCTTGCGTTGGGTGGATTACAGCGGGATAGCGGGCGCGGCGCAGACGCGGTATGACATTATGCCGTATCTGTTTGAAAAGTCTATCTATGACTCGCAATTATCATCCTATACGGACGTGTACCCCGCTTCTAAGTATTACGCATTGTATTATACGCAAGGCGAAAAGAATATCGGCGGATTATTCTTTAAGGTACCTGAATGGACGGGCGGGGCAAGGGAAAATTACGCTATTGTGAATATTTTGAGAGCGGTTACGGGCAAGAACGATCTGGACGTTTCGGATTATACGAAGTTATGCTTTGAGTTAGTGTATATCCCCACGTACTCGGTGCGGGTAGGGCATAGCAAACAATATATCGGGGATTGGCTGAATTACCCAAGAAGCATAGCGCAGAATCAGTCCGCGAATATGGTGGAAACGCAGTACTACGGGGAGAATATCAAAGGTCTTGCGGAACGTTTGGGGACGATAGAAAAGACCTACACGTTCTATATGATGCACCAGTCAAATTTGCCGACGGCGGGCAAGTTATGGGACGATAGCTATTACATATCCACCGTATCTGTCGAAATTTTATCGGACAGATTCAAATGTACGATCGGGTTATCTAAGAATTTCAACCGTAAATCCAAATATATCGGAGCCAATTCCTACAAACGAATCTTTGAAGTATCGGAAAGGATGGTGCAGGAAAGACAGTCTATTTACACGGATTATCTGATAATCACTTCCCCGGATACAGTGCCTACCGCCTCTAAAAGAAACGTGTTGATGAATATGACTACGTTTGTCAATGTTCGCAATACGTTCTATCAGGCGCTAAGCAGCGACTCGTCCCGCGATCGGGTATCGGCGGTGATAATCCAAGGCGAAACGAAAAACGGAAAAGAGGTATTGCCCAAAGTGATTTTACCCGTGATAGCTTCGGCATTCGGGAATGTGATGGAGTTTTCGTGGGAATTTCAGGATAATTACTCGGCGGGAATGCGGGCAATAGAGGCAAAGAACGGCAGCGCCAGCGGTATGTTCGGGCAAGAAGTGCAATATTGCGATTATTACGGACGAATGTACTATGAAAATTTCAATCTGTATGTAATGGGATCTGTCAATGCGGCAAATCCCTTTTCTTATCCGTTGTACGTGACGGAAACAACGCCCGGAACACAATCCTATGCGGTAGCGGGGACCTATGAAAACTATCCGATAATTAAACGCAAGGACAGCCGGGAAGCGATCAAAGAAAATTATGGCATCGAATACGTGACGGATTTGGAAAATATAATCATCGGCTCGGCGTTAGCGGCGAATAATCCTATGGTGTCCGGGGTAAACGCGCAGGCTCGGGCAAAACTGGTGATTTTGCGCAACCGAATCAATAAATTTTCCCGCAAGGTAAATCTATCCACGGGTATTATTACGGGGAATGTACTGGCGGAATACGAATTGGGCGCGGGAAGCGGTGAGTTGAACATGACGATCACGTCTTCGCAGGGCGGTCCCGTATATTTAGCGAGTTTCGGCTTGGAAGCCACCGTGGCAGGAAAAGCCTGGGCATTGGTGACGCCTGTGTATTACGGAGAGCCGTACACGGTAGAGGACGAGGACGGGAACGTTTCCACCATAACGCCCGAATACGGCGGCGAACTATTGATTGGGTGCAATCAGGCTATATCCATAGGCGACGTAATAGCGAAGTTTAATATCGTGGGTTGTCACGATGTTTTTGAATATCTGAAAGAAAAGTAAGGAGATAAAAGTATGAATTTTTATGTAGACAGCGGAGGCGTGGTGTTACACGTAGACCCTGAACGGATTTTTCAAGGCTCTGCAAATGCTAACACGATACGGTTTGTAGGCGCGTTTGCTTCAAATTTATCGGTCACGACGGCGTTTAAATTGCCGAACGGGGTATGGACCGTTCCGCAGAAAATGACGTTGTCGGCGCAGTTACCGGGAGTACAGATGCCGGACGGCACACAGTTTAACACATGGGAATATAAAATTCCCGCGACAGTGACGGAAAACTATGGCGCGGTAAACGTACAATTTTTTGTGTACGGAGATACGGGCGGAACGGGCGGACAGATCGCCTCGGCTATGTCGTCATTCGAGGTGGAAAAAGGCGTGCCTATCACTTTACCCGATCCGACGGATGATTATAACACGCTCTTGACGCAGATTCTTTCGACTTTATCGCAACTGCAAGGATTTTATGATGGCTTGAATACCGAGGTGGAAGAGTTACAAACAAGCGTGAGAGGACTGCAAGGCGAAGTATCAGGGATTCAAATCGATTTGGAACAGGTACATACCGATTTAGGGAATAGGGTGGAAAAAACGACTCTGACGTATTCCCTATACGGTACGGATAAAAACGGAAACCAGGCGATCATACCCTACGGAACGACGGGCTTGGGGAATTCTATACCGCAATATACGGCGGATAGCGAAATAAGAATTCCCGCGTCGCCGACTCAATCTTATTATGCCGCAAATAAAGGTTATGTGGACAAAGGCTTACAAGAGAAATTAGATAAAACAGGCGGTGAGATTCACGGGGATTTGCTTGTCGGTGGAGAGTTGCGGGTGCTGGACGATACGATCATCATAGGAAATTTGACAGTACAGGGGACTACGATCACGGAAGACGCGGAAACGATCATGTCGAAAGCGAACGTTATTGTGACGAACTCGGAAGGCGCGCCTTTAACGCAGTTAAGCGGCATAGGAATCCGAACGAACGCCACGTTGGTTTACGGGATTATGTACGACCCCGGGGATGATACGGTGAAGCTGGGCGAGGGAACGCTGGACGCAAACAATGAATTTACGTTCAACAGCGGCGAAGGGACGGCGGTAGCAACGCGTGCGGACAGCGCTATGTGGACAAACGGGCATTTATCTATGTGGAACGCTGCCGAGTACCGATTTGTAGATAGCGGGATAGCGGCGGATAATGTGGTCACCGTAAATACCGCGCAACAGATCACGGGCGCAAAAACATTCGCGCAAGCGGTACGAGTGGGGACGGGGAATGTTTATGCGTCCTACTATACCGGCGGCGTAATCTGGCGGGATTCTAATGGAAATGACCATGCAAACATATTTCCGGCGGGTAGCGGCACGCTTGCTTTGACGAGCGATATTCCCACCGACTACGTGACGGAGAAAGAGTTTTCGAATCTTGCGCAGCAGGTGGAGGATTTGTACGCATTAGGGGAGCAGGGCGGGTTGTTCACCGTCACGACGGTAGAGGATACCTATACCGCAAGAGAAACCGCAGGCGGGAATCTGAATATCGCAGACGGAGTTTCGACGATAGTAAAGACGATTCAAGGGAGTACGGTCAAGTGCGATAATTTGATACCGTATTCGTATGCAGATACGACAAAGACAGTAAACGGTGTGACGTTCACGGATAACGGAGATGGGAGTATTACCGTGAATGGAACGGCAACAGAAAATGCGATTTTTAACTTAAAAACAATTACTGTTCAAATTGGTAGTAATTACTTTTTAAGCGGTTGTCCGTCCACAGGAAGCACCACTACTTATATTGTTTATGCGGCTGACGGAGTATATGGATATGCGGACGCAGGTGCGGGAAAATTGATAAACCCAGCGAGTACTAATTTAAGTTTATCCGTTCTCGTTTATGCAGGTGCGACGCTGAGTAATGTCGTTTTCCGTCCCATGCTTAACGCAGGCACTACGGCTCTTCCTTATCAGCCGTATTTCAAAGGCTTGAAAAACGCGTATTTCAAGGAGATTGTTAGTACGGGGAAGAATTTGTTTGACCCGTCTACATTCCCCGACGGAACGGTAAACGGGGTGACTATAACGATAGAAAATGAGGGGATACTATTAAACGGGACGGCTACACAGCGCATAACGTTATATGGGACGAAATCAGCGGTAACACTATTAAATTATTTGCGAGGGAAAACCACTTATTTTTATTTCGAAAATAATCAGAATGTAAGAATTGAACATTCGGTAACTTATTTAGACGGAACGAAAAGTTCATATCCGCGTACCGATATACCACGTTCTACTCTTCTTGATAAAACAGCGATTACGGCTGTTCCCGTATTGGTGATTGAGAACGGAGCAACATTTAATAATCAGCTATTCAAAGCCGCATTATATCAAGCCGATACGGCAACGATTTACGAGCCTTACAAGCAGTCTGTCCTTTCCCTTCCCGCACCTGTCGAAAATCCCGCATATAACACGCTGGACTTTCAGACGGGAAAGAACATTTCGCAGGGGATAACGAAAGTGTTTGATGGGACAGAAGGTTGGAGTATTTATGTTCCTTCCACTGGGAATGAAGAGGCGGGATATACAGTATTTCGACAAAACATAATTCCCCTTGGAATAAGCGGAAGTATTGAATCTATTTGCAACAAATATCCCTATAAAGCATATGGATATGCTTTATCCACATCAGGACCTTGCCAATCTTTTAGCTCAGAAGGACAAACTTTTTTTATAAAACAAAATCAATATTCGACAATTGACGAATGGAAAGCCTATCTCGCCGCACAATACGCCGCTGGTGATCCTGTAATGGTACGTTACAAAACAGCCGAGGTACAATCCGAAACCGACTTGAACGCTTCTTCTGACCGTTATATTGCCTGGAAAGGCGGAAGTGAAACCATTGTTCAGGGCGAGGTCGATAACAGCGAATACGGTGCGGAGAATACCGTTACGCAAGACTATTTCACAATTACAGGAGGAACGGCAAATGGAAATTAAATCGATTAGAAAGATAAATACGTCAGACTTAAATACTTTATCTGACGACTACACAGCCAAGGCGATCCGGCAATTACGCCGCTTAGAATGTTTCGACGTAGCAGATCGTGCGGCGTGGTACGACGCTCTGACGGACGAACAAAAGGCAGAAGTGCAAGCCTGGCGTAAAGCCTGGTTAGACGCGCCCGAAACGGGGATTATCCCGAAAAAGCCCGAGTGGATAAAATAAGGAGAAACGATGACAAATTATCAAAATGCAGAAAAATTATTAAAAGTATCTTACGAAAATATCTGGGTGCTGCACCATAATATCATTTCCAAGAATTTCCCTCCCGATCATGAGAACATGGAAAAATACTATGAATTGGCGTTAGACTGCGCGGACAGTATTATTGAAAACGGTATCTCCATAGGAATCCCGGAAGTATCTATTGCGGAAGCGTTGGAAGACGTCGAAGCGTTGCCGATTCGTAAATATCCCAAAGTAGAAGCTTATCAACTCGTGCAGGAAATTTTCAATGAGATTATTGTTTTACTGGACGCGGCAAAAAAAGAAGAGGAAGTCCCCGACTATGTACGAAACTTAATCGAGGAATGGCAGCAAAAATTCGATCTGGAAGCGAATTACAAGATCGCGCACCTCTTAGCGGCAGAACAAGCTACGGAGGGCAGAGAATGAAAGTATATTTAAAATACCGCGGGATAGGCAGGTATTCGGAGCCTGCCTTTTGTATTGCCGACAATGCGTTGGAACTTGATTTTGAGGGCATTAAGGGCTTGTCTGGGGAGTTTGTTTTGCTGTATCGAATAAACTTCCAAGCGGAGAAGAAAATCACGCTACGGGCTTGTAAAACGACGATACCGCTTGAAGAATTAAAAGCGGGGCAGTTCGACGGAAAGGTAATTCATTGTGTGCGCGGAATCAAGGTGTCTGAGTACGATATAGAGCCGTTGGTGTTAAAAGACATCGACGGCAAATTTTTTGCCCACGGTATGCTGACGGATATAGAAAATACCGTTGCGGGCTTGGTGAAAACCACGCGGGCGCAAGAGAAAAGGATTAACGAATTGGAAACCGCTTTGGCAGAGGAAATCAAAGCCAAAGAGGAAGTCCTGGCAAAAATGAAAGCGTATGCCGATAACGGCGCGGAAGTAACATTTTAATAAAAGGAGCAAAATCAAAATGACTAAAATTAATTTCAGAATTCAACGCAACAACAATCTTAACGAAATCTTTGTAGAAGATTTGGCGGGACCCGGTAACGGAAGACATAATTATGAGATACACCGCGCAGATACAGGAGAAACATTACTCAATCTTCAATTCCAAAACGGCGCGAGAAAAGAGGAAAATTCTATTGCCGGAGTTTTAGACAACGACCTTTTGGAGATTGTACGTCACCGCTTGCAGTGTTTTCAGCAGGGCGAATATAAAACCCGCGAGAATGCCTGCGCACTTACGCACATTGAGGAAGCCCTTATGTGGATGTCAAAGCGTGCAGATGACAGAGCGGAGCGCGGCGTGCTGGGGACGATGAATAAGTAAGGAGGAGGAAGAAAGATGAAAAGAAAAAGAGTATGGAACGTGTTGATCGTGGCGGTGTTGATTGCCTTTCTGGGCGTTTGCCTGGGCTTAATCTTCGGGTTTCGTTCGGCGGAGGTCATGACAGCACACGCGGAGGAAACGTCTATTGAAAGCCCGCAGGACAGCGTAGAATCGCCTGCAAGCGACGATAATTCCGCAGGCGGGGAAACACCCAAGGAGGACATAGGCTTCGATTTAGACGCGTTTTTGGAATGGGTGCAAAAGTACGCGGATGAGGCGGGAATCGGGGACGAATACGCAAAGGCGGTCGAAGCGATTAAAGCCGCCGCTTCCGAAAAGCAAGTGACGATTTCCACCGTCGCCTCTGTCGCGCAACTCGTCGTGTTCCTCGTCTATCTGATTTACACGAATGTCAAAAACGGGAAACTCAAAAAGCAGTTGAAAGAGGTATCGGAGAAGTTGGATTTACAGTTGAAAGGCACGAACGGACTGATCGACGAATCGAACGCGAACGGGGAAACGGGACAGTCTACAAAACAGGAAGTGGAAGCGCTGACAAAGGCGGTATCGCACCTTTTAACAGGATTCACGGTCTTGACCGATCGGTTTAATATCGGAGCGGAGAGCAAAGAAGCGGTGAAGCGTGAATTTAACCGTGCGGCGCGGGAGATAGACAGCGCCGACAAGGAGAAAGCCGATGAAGAAGATAAAGCACTCTAAGGAGTGGTACTATAACGCAAGACTGATCGCGTATTGGGTGGGCATGGCGCTTTGCGTCGTGCCTACCTTGATAGCGGGTTTGCTGAAATTGCCCGTAATAGCGGTAAAGGACGCGGACAGTACGCTGTCCGGGGTGTTCGTGGTATGCGTGGTGTGCGCGGCTCTGCCGCTTTATAAGGCGTTGCTGAAAGTTATAAAGAGTCCGAACGCGGCGGTGATTTGCTGGGTGCTGTTCGCACTTATGGCGCTTGTCAATTCCATGGAGAAATCCACGATAGAGGGCTTGACGGTGGTATTTCTGTGGGCGTCTATCGGAAATACGCTCGGGGCAATCTGCTTTAAGCTTTCGAAGGAGTTTGAGGAGCTGTGGCGGCACTGCGGGCAGGTGGAGATTGTAAACGAACAGCTGGGGGAAGATAAAAGATGATGCGAAGATTAGAAGAAGAAAAGAAAGAAGCGGTCCCTTTCATTTATGCGCCAAGGGTGAAAGAGAAAAAGGAAAATTCATTTGTAGATGGTTTACTGACAGTCATTGACATTATTATCTTTACCGCGTTAATAGCCTCTTATCTGATTGTATTCGATATGTCGGGAAGTTTCAGTATCAAGGAAATCACGTTTAATACATTGTGGTTTGCGGCGGGTACGGTATCCGTGGGAATGCTGACGAAGAAGATTGCCCGAAACAAGGGACGGAGTACTCAGGAATACACCGAAGCAGATAAAAAAGCCAATGAAGCGCTTAAAAAACTTGGCGATTCGGAGTATGCGGGACAAGTGCCGAGATATTGCGAGAATTACACAGAAAGGGTAATAAAGCGTACGCGAACGCAATATTTGAGCGTTGTGGGATTGACGGTTCAAGACTATACGGAACGTTTTATCGGTCTTGAAAATCGAGAGCTGCGGGGGCTAATAAAAAACGGGGAAATAAATCGAAAGCAATATAAAGCCATTCGAAAATGCGATAAAGTCAATATAAAGCCTTACGACCCGAATTTTATTCTTTCCTTCAAGAGCGAGATCGACTGCGGCAAATCTCCGTCGGAGATGTATAACACGGAACGGGAAGATAAATTGGATACGGCGAAATCGATATTAACCACCCTTGTTTCGTCGGTATTCGTGTGTTCCTTGGTGTCGGACGTAGTGCTGAATCTGTCCAAGGAAGTGATAGTAGCGGCAGTGATTAAGATAATCACAATGTTGATTTATATCGCATTTAAAACCTCGTTTGGGTGGAATATCTCACGGAAAGAAATCAAAAGAAACGAGTTGAGGGCTTCCGAAGCCGAAGCGTGCGAGAAATGGTGCAGGGAGAATCCGCCTAAGGTCACCGAAGAAGCGGAGGAGGCAAAATGATACTTGGAATGATTGTCTGCGTGATACTTCTTTTCAGCGGAGATTATCAGGATTGATTTTTTTGCACTCAACTGCAAAAATCGCTTGTCAAACAAAATTCTAAATGCTATAATAATAACGTTAAACACATGAAGAGAGGGAAAAGAGAGTCGGGCTTTTATAAGCTCGGCTCTCTTTCACGAAAAAAGCGGCTTCATAGAACCGCAAGAAAAGGCTTTTTATGGCACATATTGTGGCACAAAAATAAAAAAAAGTAAGTAAAAGTATGTCAAATTGGGAGTAAAAAGTGTTGTTTGGGGTGATTTTAAGCATAAAATAGACTTTTTCTCGACTCCCTTTCTCTGCGCCAGCATAAAAAAGTACTATATATTGTGGATATATTTAACAGTAAACCACAATATATAGTGCTTTTTCTTTTTATGGCACATTTATGGAACGAATCTGTTTAGAGGAGAGTGCGTTGTTGAGGGCATCTACGGCGACGCTTTCACCGTCCGAATAGCAATGAGAGTATCTTTCCAAGGTCATTTTTACAGTACTATGACCCAAGCGTTTTGATATAACAGTAATAGGAACATTCAGATGTATCAACATGGAAGCGTGTGAATGACGTAAATCATGTATTCGTATACGCTTGACTTCTGCTTGTTTAATATATCGTTCGAAAGCGTGTTGATAATTCCTTTGCGGAATAGGAGAATCCCCGCCGAAAAAGAATGCGTCTGATAATCCGTTCGCTTTTTTATAACTAAGGTATTGGCTAATTTGATCGGTCATAATATCAGGAAGAATCACCGTACGATTGGAAGTAACCGTTTTAGGCGAAGTTATAAGGTAGGGAGAGGTCGGATTTCCCGTTTTACGTGTAACGCCTTTCGAGATATTAAAACAGTAGTTTTCATTTTGCCTTACAACATCTTTATCCGATAAAGCAAGAATCTCTCCAACTCGACAGCCTGAATAGAATAAGCTCATAAAAAATGTTTGCCAAGTCAGATCCGTTACTACGTTGATAAACTTTTGAAATTCATCTATCTCCCAAAACTCCATCTCTTTTTTCATTTCTTTTCGTTTTGGTTTGCGCAGCATTTTATAAACGTTCAGAATATCGTAAGTTTCTTCACAATAGTTGAGAAACGCCATAAGAGTGGATCGGATTTTCGTAAGATACTTTTGTGCGTAAGGTTCTCCCGATTTTGGATTCTTGGCTGCCCACAACTCCGTTTGCCATTCGGCATAATCCGACTTTTTCAAAGAAGGAATGGATTTGCCTTGAAAATAGGGCGTAATGTATTTATCTAAAATCCAACATAAATCATAATAGGAGGAAACGGCAAGCTCTGTTTCCATCTTTTTTTTGTATATGACGATAAGTTCGTCATAACAATACTTTGTATCTTTTGAAAGCTTGAAAACAGGTGGAGTATAGGTTTTCATGAATTCCATATACGCCTGCTCTGCCGCCCGTTTATTCGGATATCCGCAAAGCCGTTTTTGAACTTCTACGCCCGTATCGTTTATTATGCGGAATCGTACATCTATGACGGTTCCGTTTTTCGTTTGTCGTTTTGCATAGCTCGGCATTATAATAATCCTTTGTGTTGATAACACTCCACCGCATTATGTAACGTATCAATATCTACGTCTAACAGCTCCGCGATTTCATTATCGTTGGAGCTTTTTTTTATTGCCTCTTGTAGCTCGGCAAAGGGGACTTGTAATATGTATGAAGCCTCCTGCGCCTTGTGTTCGGCTTTGGCAATATTACAGCGTTTAAGAGGCTCTGCGCAGTATTGGAACGGGTAAAAGGCTTTTGTCGTGCAGTGTCCGAGCTCCTCTGCGTATATTCGTTTTCTTTCGCGTTCGGTTTCGATTTGAACGGTATCGATAATAATTGCCGCTTGTTTATTCTCGCAAATAGAAAAGGCTTTTTTGCTATTCAGACGGTCAAAGAAAGTGATAATGTCTTTACTTTCCGCAATAGAAGTAAGTGCTTCAAATGTCATATAGTCCCCCGAAAGTCTTACATGGACTTATTACATGATTTTTGTATAAAGATTATAGCATAATAAATATGACAAACGTATGCCGCTTTTAGAAAATTCTTTAATTATTTTTTACTTCTATTTTTTGTCCTAAGCAATTCAATATACTCAATTACTTTATCGACATCTTCCTGCGTCAAATCGTCCGCGCCGCCATGGAATGCGACAAGCACGTCTTTGTATTTATCGGGAATATGAATTTGGGGGTTTTCTTCTCGTTCGGGGTCAGCATCTCGGCCAAGGAGATAATCAACGGTTACTCCGAAATAGTCGGCAATTTTGGAAAGAGTTTCTAAATCAGGTTCTCTTTTTCCTGTTTCGTATAAACCGTATGCTTGTCTTGAAACGCCTACTGCCTCAGCTACTGTTTGCTGCAATACGTTTCTTTCTTTTCTTAATTCACACAATCTTTCCATTTCTGCACCTCATTATCTCTATTATAAAAAAAACTAAAAAAAAATGCAACAAATTGAAGCAAAACACTTGACAAGCGACAAATCGTAGAGTATAATAAAGACGTAAAGCGACAAAATGAAGCGTTATTAAAAATTCCGTGCTACAATATGTATATAATAAAGAAACGTAGCACGGAATGCTTGACAGGTCAAGCATTGAAAATCTTATAGGAGGTAAAAGGAATGGATTTCAAAGAGCTGTTAAAAAGCAAAGATTTGCACGGAGCGCAACTGGCGCGGCGGCTCGGTTATAACCGAACAATTGTTTCGGCTTGGGTAAAAGGGAGATCGAAACCAGGGATTGACGTTGTACCCAAAATCGCGGAAATTCTCGATGTAAGCGTTGCGGAAGTCGTAGCTTGCTTTACGGATAACAAGGAGGGCTGACAATGGGACGGAAAGCAGGAGGAAAAAACTTCGGGAATTTTACCGAGGCTTCCACGGCTACGACGGTTGAACAGGAACTTTCAGCAGGTATGGTAAATCCCGAAGAAAAGAAAATGCTATCGGAAATTTTCACTTGTATTCATAAGGATTTCATTTCTATAAAAGACTTTATGGAGTTTTCGGGATTGAGCTATACCGCCTGTGCAGAAATCGTCAGAGAGATTAAAGCTGTATCGGATACCTTCAAGATAAGCGGCTATATTCATCGAACTGACTATTACGCTTATCTGTCGCGTAAATTCGCAGGATAAACCAAGCTTGCGGAAGTGTTAGGAGTAACGACGGACGAAGTAATCGCTTGCTTTGTGGAGCAATAAAAAATCCCCGGAGAGGGGAAGGAGAAATTATGAACGTAGAAACAACCATAAAAACGATAGAGCATTTGTATCAGGCATATATCGTTGCAAATGCAAATAAAAAAGTTCCTATATTGAAACTTTTAGAGGAATCAATAGAGGAACTGGTTACGAACATAGCTTTGTTAAAATAATGTTACACTAAAGCAAAATTTTTTATCTGAAATTCGGCGATAGTAGTTTCATAAGGAATAGATTTTGAATTATCAATGTATTCCTCGTTACGTGTAGCGAAAGTATCAGGAACAATCACAAGAATACGCCTTGAATTGTCGTACATAAATCTATTCGCCAAAATTTCTTTTACGTCTTTCACTTTTCCGAAGAACTGAATTAAGTGTTTGTCACTATCGATAATTTTTGCTTTTATCTTTATTACATTTGTAAGATCACATAAAGCAAAAAGCTGAAAATCAGAACAAGACTTTTCAAAATTAGCTCTCGGTTTATTGAAAACTCCATCCAAGAAAGCCATAACGTTTTCCCTCCTTTGTGATATTATTGGAAATAAATTCCAACATAATTAATATAAACGGAAGGAAAGCACGTTAAACAATAAACGAACAAAAGTTTAAGGGAAGGACATGAAAAAACGAACGAAATTTCAAGAGCTGTTAAAAGTTCGAGGAATAACAGCATACAAGCTATCAAAAATACTTGGTTATAAAGACCATGCCGTCTATCAATGGATTTACGGAAAGGGAGAGCCAAATGCAACAACTATGTTGAAACTCACAAAACTTTTGGATGTTTCGGCACAAGAAATACTTGAAATGTTTGCAGATAACTAAAAAAGCAGGCGGGAAGCCTGCGGGGAGAAAGGTATGAAAAATTATTCCAGCAAAAGAGAATCTATTAAGGATTGTATTAAGTATTATAACTCTCATACAGAAGAATTTTATTCCCTGATAAAGAAGTACGACAAGGAAACGTTGTGCCGTGTGTACTTTGACCTTAATTCGCATGAATGGGATGAAAACATTTTGGGGAAATTCAAAGGCTACATATTTGCGACGGCTTTATTTTTTGCAATCCAAAGCAGTGTAGGGAAATATGAACTCGATAAATATTGGCATTTGGTAGTTCACAAAGACGATACAAGCGGAAAATTTTGTAAAACGGAAGAAGAGTATGATAGATATTGTTTTATTGAGCTGGTAAATGAAAACGGAAGGAGAGAAAATCCTATATATAATCCTCTATTTTGGTAAAGGTATCAGGAGTAAACAAATGAACAAGTTAAAAGCCCGCAGAGAGGCATTAAACCTCACGCAGAAACAAGTAGCCGAACGGATAGGGATTGCCGAGAGTGCATATCAAAGATATGAAAATACATCTCGGCTTCCGAATATCAAAGTCGGGATAAAGATTGCAAAAGCCCTTGAAACGACGTCAGAAGCGCTGTACGACGATTAATCGTCAATATCGAAAAGTTCCTCAACCGTTGTGTTTAAGGCACGTGCAAGGCGAATTGCAATGTCAACGCCTGGCGTTCGTAAGCCACGTTCGTATCGTTGGATAAGTGTATAACTTGTCAATTCCGCTTTTTCAGCAAGTTGAGGTTGAGTAAGATTTTGTTTTTTTCTAAATTCTGCAATTTTGTTTTTCATAAATTTTTTTCTCCCAAATGCTTGACAAGACCAAAAAGTAGTGATATAATACTATCAAAGAACGACCAAAAAGTAGTGTAATTATAATAAAATAAAAACACATTTAATTATACTACAAAAAGGTTGTGAAAGTCAAGCGGAGGTGTAAAAAATGGGAAAGACGGCAGAAGAGCGAATGAAGGGAAGATTGACAAAGTCAATCGGGAGTAAGTTATGCGAGCAAGGGTGGTATTGGCAGGGCGTACAGTTTACGACGTTCGGGTGGCTGGGAGTAAGCGGAACGGAAGCGTTTGTAAGATTTTCGGCAAAACCGCATACTCTGACGGTCAATATTGAGATGGAGGAGAGATACGGAATAGCGGATAAAGAAAAAACGTTTACAAGCGAAAATGCGCTGGGAGAAGCGGTAGAGTGGACTGCGGAAATGCTAATTGACTTATATAAGACGATAGAGGAAAGGACGACGCCGTATCGGCAAGGACATGAAGACTATTTAAGAGCCGTGAAGGGCGCGTAAGGAGGCGTTGAAATGTTACATAACGACAATTTGGAAAATGGAATGATTAAGTTTTGGGAGAAAGTAGAGGACGAGGAAACAGGGGAAATGTGGGAAAGAGAAGTGCCCGCGTGTCACTGCTCGGAATGTAATAGGTCGATTTATAAAGACGATAACTGCTATGTGTTCCCGAAGATGTTTAACAAGGCGCCGTATATCCTTTGTGAGGACTGTATCGACAGTTATGCGGCATACGGAAAGGAAGCGGCGGAAGCGTTGACGAAAGCGTCGCGGGAGGCGCGGGAAGCGGTATGACAAAAGCATACGAAAAGAAGCACCCATTTATATCGGAAATGCGAAAAATGCTTGTAGAGGTGTTAAACGAATATCCGAACATGACGTTAAACGGATTTGTGAAATACTTTGACGGATTAGTCCTGCAAGACGAGTTGGAAGAAATCCGAAAAGCGGAAGCGGAGCAAATACGGAGGCTTACAGAAATATGACGTTATACGAAATCGACGCGGGGATCGCGGAGTGTATCGACGAAGAAACGGGCGAAATCCTTGACTATGAGAAGCTGGACGGGCTGCAAATGGAGCGGGAGAAGAAGATAGAAAATATCGTGTGGCTGATCGAGAATACGGAGAACGAGATAGAAGGCTTGAAAAGGCAGGAAGAAATGTTCAAGGCGCGAAGGAAAGAGTCGGAGAAGAAGCAGGAAAGCCTGAAAGGGTATCTTACCCACGCGTTGAAGGGAGAGAAGTTTGAAACAGTAAAAGCGAAAGTGAGTTTCCGAAAGAGCGAAGCCGTAATCGTAGAGAACGAAGCAAAAATTCCCAAAGAGTATTGGATAGAAAAGGTAACGGAGGGGATAGATTTAACAGCCGTAAAGAACGCGTTAAAAGCGGGCAAGAGCGTGGAAGGCGCAAGGATAGAGGAAAGACTTAACCCGCAGATAAACAGCGTCAGGAGGGCGTAAGAATGACAATCTATGAAAAGCTGTCGGCGATACAGTCGGAACTGAAAGCGCCGAAAAGTCAATACAATTCTTTCGGGAAGTACAACTATCGGAATTGTGAGGATATATTGGAGGCGGTGAAGCCGTTATGTGCCAAGTACAAGGCAGTAAGCGTGATGGGTGACGAGGTAATCCAAATCGGAGAAAGATATTACATAAAGTCCACCGCGCGGCTGATAGACCTTGAAAGCGACGGAGTGGTAGAAAATACGGCATACGCACGGGAAGAAGCGGAAAAGAAGGGAATGGACGGAAGTCAAGTGACGGGTGCGAGCTCGTCATACGCGCGGAAATATGCCTTGAACGGGCTGTTTGCAATAGACGATACGAAAGACAGCGATACGACAAATAACGGGGGCAGGGAAAGGACGAAAGCGGAAAAGAAGGCGCAACCTGTAAAGAAAACTGATGAGTTCAAGCCATTGACGAAAAGCGAGCTGGTGCAGGTGTACGGGGTAAGCAATGCCGAAGCGACGATAGCGTGGTTTGAAAAGAAATTCGGGATAGCATTTCAGGCTTGGGATAAAGACGCAACGGAAGCAGCGCGTGCGAAATTGGCGGAACAGAAAGAGAACCGAGAACGAGAAAAGGCTGGAAAGCGGAAGCGGACGGAGTAGAATCTCCGTTCCCGACGACGGATTGAGGAGAGAAGCGAAGAAATGCGAGAAAGTTTTATTTTTTATAAGTCCTACGCCGATCAACTGCGCAAGTTGCCCGACGAACAGTTTGCGACGATTATGAAAGCGATCTTCGATTATGCGCTTGAAGGCGCAGAAGGGGAACTCGGAGTGATAGAAAGCGTAATCTTCGGATTGATAAAACCCCAGCTTGACGCGAATAACGTCCGTTACGAAAACGGTAAAAAAGGCGGAAGACCGAAAACCGAAACGGAAGCGAAAGGAAATCAAACCGAAACCAACAATAAACCAAACGAAAACCAAAGCATAACCGAAACGGAAGCAACCGAAACCACCTCGAAACCTAATGTAAATGTAAATGTAAATGAAAAAGAAAAAGAGTACTTACGTACTCAAAAAGAAAAAAGCGACGAAGGCAGGGAAACATCCCCATTATCAGCCGAAGAAAGTAGCTTAAGCGAAAACGCAGGGAAAAAGCGGAAAGAATTTATACCGCCGACGTTAGAGGAAGTCACGGCATATGCGGAAGAGAGAGGACGGGTAGATTTGGCGAAAAAGTTTTTCGACTACTTCGAGGCGGGAAATTGGTACGACAGCGAAGGGAAGCCCGTCAAAGTGTGGAAGCAGAAGTTTATCACATGGGAAACGCAGCGACCGTATTCTGAAACAGTCCCGAAGAGCGAAAGCAGACGACCGATAAAAAATATTTTGTGAGGCGAACATGGGGTTTCGTACATACAACGACATAGAGGATTTCAGAATCGACGAGAGCCAATACTTGAAAACAGGGATAGAAAAGCTGGATAAAGCGATTTTGGGATTGGGTTTGGGGCAACTCGTAATCGTGACGGGAACGAGAGCGGGCGGGAAGACTACACTTACAGGACAGCTGACGTGCAACTTTATCGACAAGGGCTATTCGGGGTTGATCTGCTCTTTCGAAATGGCAAACCCGCGGCTGAAAAATTGGCTGACATTGCAAGCGTTAGGACCTGAACATTTGACGGGATATACGACCTCGACGGGAAAAGAGTTGTTTTTCCCAAGGACGAAAGAAGTCAAGAGAAGAGTTGACGATTGGATCTCCGCGAAGCTGAAAGTATACGATAACGCGAACTTCGACGCGGAAAAAATCTGTGCGGACATAAGCGAAGAGGTTAAGAAAAATCCGAAGATTAAGTTTGTAATCCTGGATAACCTGATGAAGATCGAGCTGGACGGAATGAGGGACAGTAAGTGGGAATCCCAAAGCCAGATCGTCAAAAAGCTTCAACATTACGCGCAAAGAAAAAATATCTGTATCATCTTGGTAGCGCATCCGAATAAGGTTAAAACGTTGCCGCGAATCGAGGACGTAGGCGGGAGCGGAGATATTATCAATACGGCGGACACGGTGCTGTTGGTACACCGAGTGACGGAAGATTTCAAAATCCGTGCGGGTGAGTACTTCGGCTGGAAAGAAGGGCACCCCGCGCTGGAATATTCAAATATTATCGAGATAGCAAAAGACCGAGAGTTCGGAGATGACGACAGTATGGTAGGCGTATATTTCGATCCGAAGTCCAAGCGATTTTTGAATTATCCCGGCGAGAATATCCGCTACGGCTGGGACGTGAGTCCGACGCAGGAGCATATCAGAATCGGAAAAGTGACGTTGACGGAGTTATCGGAGGATGTGGAAACACCGTTTTAAAGGGGGCGCTTATGAAAGAATACAGCGTAAAAGACGTGAGTGCCGCGATAGAACGTGAAATCCGCAAGAACGACGGAATCTATTTCAGTTATGCCTGGCGGGAAAAGCTGGGGGAGTTTCTGGAAGAGGAGAGCCGTTATGCGAAGTTGGTGAACTGGCTGAACGAACAGCTTGAACTTTACGGGGGAACGATAAATACATTCAGTCCCGCGGATTGGTCGGAAGAGTTCGAGGAGAGCTATTTGAAGCAGATTCAGGACTGCGCGGTGATGATACACGCAAGGGATTTGTTGCTCGACAGCCGCTGTTCGGGGCAAATGCGGGAGAAGATAGAGAAATGGCTGTGCCGGCATTTCGGAGTGCGATACAGCGAAGAGTTCGGGGATTATATTTAGAGGAGGCCATAGGCATGAAGAAAGGCGATAAATTTTATCAAATAGTACAACCGTTAAGACCGTTTATTTTAAGCGGTGAAAGGGTCGGATTAGAGGAGGGCGAATATGTGCCGATTGACGGAAAACAACGGAAAATCGGTGAATGGTATCCCGAAGAACATATTGCCGAGGAAATTTACCCCGAAGAAAACGTGGTAATGGACGACGAATACGCGGAGTTTAAAATCGACGACGTGATATGGGACTATGCCGAAGCAGAGAAATACGCCGCGAAACTGAATGCAGAGGAGGCGCGTGATGGGCGAAATAATAAAGCAGTTAAGGGAATTGTATGAAGAATTCCGAGAGAAAGCCCGAACTGGAAAAGGAGAACTGAAAAAGCTTAACGAAGGCTATGCGGCGGGAATCAATCGAGCGATAGCGGAGATCAAGAAAATCGAAAAGCAGAGGGAGGGACAAACATGAGCGCAAGATACTGTAAACGAGAGGGTTGTTCGGCAAATGACGGAACGCCGTGCACATCGGCGAGCGTATGCGCTTATTGGGAGTGGGATATAGCCCGCGAGAAGGGAGATAAGCCGCAAGAATCACCCCTGACTCCGAAAGAGGACGAAGAGCAGAAAGAGTTTGCGGCGTGGCTGGATGAAAAAGGGCTGTTATGGTATCACACGCCGAACGAGCGAAGAGCAAGCGTGTCGGAGCTTATAAATTTAACGGCGCAGGGCATGAAAAAGGGCGTACCGGACAATTTTATAGCCGAACCGAGAGGAAAGTACCACGGGCTGTATATCGAGCTGAAACGGTCAAAGAAAAGCTTGTCGAGGAAGTCACCAGAACAAAGGGAATGGATAGAAAGCTTGAACGAGAAAGGCTACAAAGCGGTGTTTTGCTATGGGGCAGAGGAAGCGAAACGAGCGGTGCTGGAATATTTAGAGGGATAGTAGAAATGAAACACCTGGGGGATATAACGAAAATAAGCGGCTACGAAGCCCCGCTGGTGGACGTAATAATCGGCGGGAGTCCGTGTCAGGATCTGTCGGTAGCAGGGAAACGCGCGGGATTAAACGGTGTGCGCAGCGGACTGTTTATGGACCAGATACGGATAATCAAGGAAATGCGGGAGGCGAGCGAGAAAAGTGGAGCAGCTGAAATTAGACCTCGATATATGGTATGGGAAAACGTGCCCGGCGCGTTCAGTTCAAACGACGGAGATGATTTCCGCGTCGTGTTGGAAGAAACGGCAAGAATTGCGGATAAAGGAGCCGTTATTCCTCGACCTGCGAACGGGAAGTGGCGGACTTGCGGGTTTATCATGGGAGATGGGTGGAGCGTTGCTTGGCGAGTACTCGACGCACAGTTTTGGGGAGTGCCCCAGCGTCGCCGTAGAATCGCGCTTGTCGCAGATTTTGGAGGAGAATCCGCACCCGAAATATTATTTGTCCGAAAGAGCGTGCAAGGGCGTGTTGCGGAGAGCGGAAAAGCGCGGGAAAGAGCTGCCGCCGATACTGAAAGAAGCGTTGGAAAGGCAATCGGGTTTAACTACTTAATGAGCAGTAAGGCGGGAAGCGTGGGCGCGGTGTGTTATGCGGTAGGAAACGGGCAAGCAGACCAAACGGGGTTACATAAGGTCGCAGGTGCGCTAAACTGTATGCACGACCAGCAAGCCGTAATGAACGCATACGGAGTGAGACGGTTGACGCCGCTGGAATGTGAAAGGTTGCAGGGATTCCCAGACAGTTGGACGGATATAGGAGAATGGACAGACGACGCGGGAAAGGTACATAAAACGAGCGATGCGGCGCGGTATAAGGCACTGGGTAATTCGATAGCACTGCCGCCGTGGCGGTGGGTAATAAAACGGCTTTGCGCGTGTTACGAAAGAAACGCGACAATGGCAAGTCTATTTGACGGAATCGGAGGTTTTCCGCTGATCTGGGAAGAACTCAACGGGAAAGGAAGTTGTCTTTGGGCAAGCGAAATTGAGGAGTTCCCGATAGCAGTTACGAAATATCATTTTTGGAATACATAAAAGGAGCGGAGAATAAGGTATGCCTTTATTAAACTATACTACGAAAGTAGATATATTCACGACATTAGGACAGATACAAGGAATGTTGGTAAAACACGGTGCGCGTCAGATTATGCAGGACTATGATGACGAAGGGCGCGTTGCCGCCGTATCGTTCACGATACCTACGCCGATAGGGGTGCAAGCAATTCGTTTGCCCGCGAATGTGGGAGCAGTCCAGCGCGTTTTATTAAAACAGAAAGTGAAGTGTGACTATGAGCAGTCCGAGCGGGTAGCATGGCGAATAGTCAAGGATTGGGTAGAGGCGCAAATGGCAATCTTGGAGTCCGAAATGGTGACAATGGACGAAATCTTCCTGCCGTATATGTTAAACCGAAACGGGGATACAGTCTATAAACTCTTTACGAATAAAGCGTTATTACTGAACGGGGGGCAAGAGTAAAAGGCTATGAAAGTATGTTTTGAAAATATAGGATATTCTAATGCGTGTTTTAGGGCGGAATGTAAAGGCGAATTGACGTATGAATGGCTTTATAGACAAGTGAAACCGTATTGTAAATCCCGTAATTTAAATTTTAGATATGACGAAGAAACAGGATTGGGAATTATTATTGGGGGACTGAGAATAATCGGAGGATTTAGGATAGAGAAATGAAAGCGATATTAAAACCAGTAAGTCCTAAGCTGTGCGAAAAAGTTATAAGCGGGGAATGTACGTTGCTTTTAAGCAAGATAAAACCGAAGTTAGATCCACCGTTTAAGGAATATATTTACTGCACGAAAGGAAACAGAGAAGCTCTTTGGTATTGGAAAGGGGAATGGTATTATGACATACGATTCCCCGAGGAAAGACCAAATAGGGCTAATAGCAAAGTCATCGGGGAGTTCGTGTGCGACAGGATGTATGGCGTTGCTATCACGGGGGTATTTGAGAATGGGGAGCAATTACCGATTGACATTCTTAAACAATCTTGTCTTACAGTGAGCGAATTTCATAATTATGTAGGCATAAAGAACTGCTACGGCTGGCATATATCCGAGTTGAAAATCTACGACAAGCCGAAAGAGTTGAGGGAGTTTATATCAACGGTAAGGTGTAAAAAATTTGAAGATTACATGGTGGATTGCGATTATAATTGCAGAAGTTATCATGCGTATAGCTATCTAACGGCTTGCGGAATGGAAGACGAAAGTGAGTGTATGAGCAAGGGACATAAGCCTATTACCCGCGCCCCGCAAGGTTGGTGTTACGTGGAAGAATTGGAGGAATTATGAACAAGGAAGAGCAGATCAAAGAAATGGCGAGAGCCTTATGCGGATATAGTTATAACGCGGAAACAGGATATTGCAATAAATCTGACGAAGAATGCGATTTTATGTGCCCCCCTTATTTGAAATCAAAACGTATATATTCGTTAGGCTACGGAGATACAAAGCAAGCGGTGAAAGAGTTTGCGGAGAAGCTGAAAGAAAAGTTTATCCGCTTGGAAAAAAGATATGGTGACGAAGCGGACCGTGACGAAAATGCTATTCCTAATTTGCAATTTGAATTTTACAAACCTGCATTAGAGCGTGACGGGGCGTTTGCAAACGGACAAGCGACAATGGCAAACAAAGCACTCTATATTGTAGACGAACTCTTGAAAGAGGTGTGCGGTGAATAAACGAGAAGCGGCGATTATATCAGCTTATACGGGTATTTTAATCGGGAACTTTGCAGATATGCACAAATACATTGAGGAAAAACTGGGCAGATCCGTTTGGACTCATGAATTAGCCGATAAAATTACATGGGAAGAAATCAAGCAAAAATCCAAGGAAGATTTTATCAATATCGAGGTGTGTGATGACTAAGGAATTTATAGAAAAGATACAGCAGGCGCAAGTCGAGGCTATCAAAAAGGGAATAAAGGCGAATACCGTGCTTATAAATGACAAAATCGGTTATGTAAAACCTTTTCTGCTTGGGAGAAACAGTATTTTTCCACCAATGATATGTGGATTAGAGGTACAAATCACGGACGAATTGCCTGAATGTTATGACTTTTTAATTTGCGAAAATCCTGTTACGGAAAGGGAGAGGTTGATATCTGATGCTTGTAAGGAAACTGCGCGGGAGTGCTTAAAAATCCTGCATAGTATCGGCGGGTGCGGTGCGACGGAGGATTATAGCCGAGGCTGGGACAACGCGATAAACGAAGCATATAAGGAGATATCCGACAAATACGGAGTGACGGCGTTTGAGGAGGAGGACGAAAATGAAAACGTGTAAAAACATAACGAAAGAAAATCCCGTTGACGAATTTATCTGCTCAGAATGCGGGTTTATGACGGAGGACTTTTCCCGAATTGAAATTGATGAAGATTTTGAGGAAGGTATTTATTACGAAGAAAGAAACCATCACGAATTTGAAATAAAATACTGCCCGAATTGTGGAAAAAAGGTGGTAAAGGAATGAGCGAATATAAGAGATTGACTGAAAGGTATATTGACGAAATCGAAGTAAAAGCGTGTATGACTTGCGAAACACCGACCTGCGACGGTTGTGGAATGAAAAAGGAAATTCTGAATCGTCTTGCAGAGTTAGAAACCAAGATCGAAGCTGGGAAGCTGGTAGAGTTGCCGTGTAAGGTAGGCGATATTGTGTATCGAGTAAGGGCATATCATAAGAAAAAATATGAAATTATAGAAAGAATATGCTTTTCAATAACCTATCGAGGAAATAATAGTTGGGAAATATTTTCTACTACTGACGATATGTTGGGTGTTTCGGTATTCCTCACCCGCGAAGCCGCAGAAGCACGGTTGAAAGAATTGGAGGGAAAAGGGAAATGAAATACAAAAAGTTGCTGTTGGTTGAAGACGGAAGCGTTGATTTGGAGAAAATAACAGAGGATCTGAAAGAGGAGCCTATCTACATACTCCTCTATCGTCAAGGAGCGAGAATACCCGAGGTGATAGATTTGACGGAAGATTATAAGGAGATAGAACAATGCCGAGATACAATGTAGAAGCGGACGGGAAATGGGCGTGTTTTTCGTCTATTACTGACAGTTTCGTTACAAAGTTTGTTGATAAAACTGAATACGAGAAATGGCGAAAAGAAGAGTATGGAAAAGGTTACATTCCCTTAGAAGATGCAAATCAAATGTCTTTGAAAGAGGCAATATTTAGCGTTAGCCTTAATCGGACCGACGAAGAGATTATACAGGAATTACGGTTTGCAGGGCTATTGTATGATGGTAAAGAAAGCTGAAAGGGAAGTGAGGCGGAGATGAAACAGGAACACTATATGACGATAGAAGAGGCATTCAAGGGCTACAAGAGGAATCTTGCTGCCCTTAGAAGCTATCCGTATCCCTACGTTTCGGGGGTGGATTATTCAAAACCAAGAGTGACGGGGGACGGATATAAAAACGGACAGGAACAAATGATTTGGTCTTGCATAGATAAAAAAGACGAACTCGAAAAGCAGGTAAAGCTTGTGGAAGAAGTTGTTAGATGGTTGGAGATAGAAGGGCACGGGAGAGATAGATACATATACTTTCGTTACACCAAAGAGTATGGACATCTTCGAGCCTGCGAAGAAACAGGCATATCGGAGCGAATGGGAAGATATTGGAAAAACGACATTTTCGGAAAGGCGGAGATTATAGGCGAGTGGCTTGGAATCTTCAATTAAAAAATGAAAAGCGGCAATTTTATTGCAGTTTTTATCCGTTTTAATATGTTATAATGGTATCGTGGAAAAAGAGAAGAGAAAGCTTTTCCCAGAACAAAAGCCCACCCTGAGGCGTTGCGTATCCCCTTGACGCGGCGCCTTTTTCGCGGGCAAAAGGAGTTGAGGCGATGTGAACGTAAGACAGCAGAAATTCTGCGATTATTATCTGCAATCGGGAAACGCGACGGAAGCGGCGAAGAAAGCGGGATATTCGGAGAAGTCGGCGTATTCGATCGGAGAAGAAAACCTGAAAAAACCTGAAATAAAGAAATATCTTGCAGAGCACACGCAGAGAGCTTCAAATGCACGTATAGCGGACGCGAATGAAGTGCTTGAATTCTGGTCTAATACCATGCGAAACAGCGAGCTGGCGTCCAAAGACAGGCTGAAAGCTTCGGAGCTGTTGGGAAAAGTTTTATTAATAGACGGACAGGAAAACGCAGACCGAGATATTCATGTGACTCTTAGCGTAGAGGACATGAGCGGAGGAGAAGATGGAGATTAAAAGCATTGTGCCCAAGCCGTTTTCTCCCTTGCTTTCTCCTGCTGTGCGTAAGATCGTAGAAGAAAGCGGCAGAACGTCGGGGAAGTCTACGACCAATGAAACCGTGGCTGTATGTAAAATGATGGAAAGCAGGAAGAATAACATTTGGTATTGTCGCGCAGAAAAAGGGGATATAAGAACGTCGGTATTCAGTTCTTTTTTGGCAACGATTCAATCGTTGGGAGTAGAGAGATACTTTCAATATAAATTAAACCCTATGGAAGCGATTTGCACACTGACGGGTGCTAAATGCTATTTCGGAGGGATAAACGGCAAGACACGGGATGATCTGAATACTACGAAGGGATTTGTGCCACAGGATAGAAGTTTGGCTATGTTCATCTTAGACGAAGCGAACGAGGCTAAGAGTTATCAACATATCCGTGCGGCAGAAACGACGGCGAATAAATTTTTAAAACCTGATGGAAAGATTATTTATGCTTACAATCCTCCCCCGAATCTCGGACATTGGGCACATAGCTATTTTGGAAAGATGGTCGAGGACGGGGCAAAACGGATCTATACGACGTATAAAGACATTTATAAGCTGTTAAATTCTGCTACTATCGATGAGATACTGACGATGAAGCGGGACAATCCGCAGCAGTTCAAATATTGGTATTTAGGACAGAAAATCAGCCTTGAAGGATTAGTGCTTTATACGTTCAATCGAGAACGAAACTTAATTTCATTAGATGCGTTTAAAACGGCTGTAAATCGTAACGGATACCAGCCGTTGTATATTATTTACGGAGTAGACAGCGGGGTAGTGAAAGATCCGACTGCCGTTTGTGCGTGGGGGATTTTCACTGATGGGAATCTGATTAAATTATCAACGTTCTATCTCGATCCAAAAAAGGCGGGAGAGCCGATACCGAATACGATGCAAGTTTCGGAAATGGTGCGTTGGTATAACGACTTCTATGCGGAAATGGGGAGCTATGGAGTTATTCTTCCGGGACCGTATAATGAAGCGTGGGTATTTGATAGTGCAGTAGTCACGCTGGATTTAATGTTGGAGTTCGGAAATAAAACAGGTTTCTTCTGCAAAGCGGTGGAAAATAAAAGCATAGAACGAGATATAAAACGTTTGCAGAACGGATATTTCCGCGGGGTTTTCAAAATTTTAGATATACCGTCGAATGCGCCGAGTCTTAGAGAACTCGGCACATTTTGTTATGACGAAAAAAACGAGATACCCGACGGGCAGGATGATCATACGATTGATGCGGATAAATACGCGACGGCACATTATTATTATGCCTATTTAAACAATTTCGGATAAGGAAGTGAACACACATGGGATTTCAGATACCAGAATATTTAAAAAGATACTTAGAAAATACAAAATATAGAAAACCATTTGAAAATTTCGTCAATAATTCGACCTATTACGCACAATTGAATTGGCAATGGATTTCCTATATGGAAACGGTAGTAAGACCGTGTATAGCCTATTCTACGGCGTCAGTAGACGGGGTATATAATTCTTCGCTTTCCACTTCGACCGGAATGGCATTAGTAAAAGGAGCTACGCGCTTAATCACCGGGGATAAATTGTTTTTCCTGGGGAATGATGAAAGCTGCAAGTTTCTAAGCGATATATGGTCGCCTGGCGTTAACTTTAATAAATTTCTTACGCGGGCAATTTCTTTTATGTTAGCCGGAGGCACCTCGGTAATAAAGTGGAATCAGGATGAAAAAGGCAGGAATACGCTTTCTGCCTTTCGCATTGATAGAACATTAATTTCCACTGATGAAAACGGGGAAGTTACAGACGCGGTTTTCTTTATCGCGTTGTTATCCACATTAAAAAATCGCGAGCAGCAGTCTACGTATTGGTTGGTGGAAGAGAGAAAATATAACGAAGACGGCAAGCCGGTACTAATTTATAAAGTATTTGTACGCGGTGGAATTGTAAACTCTCCCACGCTTCCGTCGCCCTATGAAATAGGAGCGGAGATAGAAAATCTGCCCAAGAATGTCCAGGAAGAATTGCGGCGTCTAAAAATAACGCGCTTAAATCAAGAAATTATACTGCCTACCTTTGATAGATTGGGTGTATGGCTTTTAAGTCGCACGGCTACCAATTCCTGTGTGCCGGACGCGCCTTTTGGAGATCCTTTATTATACGGCTGCCTGGATTTGTTATGGTCTATCGACGTAGTATTCAGTGGGTCGATGATAGACGTACTAAACGGCGAGGGCAAAATTTTAGTCCCCAAACAATTTTTGCAGGACACTTTAAACCGTTTGCAGTCGCAATATCCGGGCAAACAGTTCAACGTAACTACGGCAGAACTGCGTGGATACAGCGATGAAAGCTTTGTCTATATCATGCCGAGCGTGATGGATAAGGATAAAATGTCGCCTACACCGATACAATTCGACATTCGAGCGGATCAGTATGGAAAGATGATGGAAATGTACGAACGGCTAACCGCCGTCAGAGCCGGATATTCCCCGACGAGTATCTTTCCCTATCTGACGCCGGATAATAGTGTAAAAACCGCAACGGAAGTAACTGCGGAGGAAAATCTGACACGAGCGAGTATTCGAGATACACACAATACCATTTTACCGGTGTTGACAAGAGCGTTAAGAGAGGTGCTGAAACAAGAAGGATTAGTGCCTGACGTGCAGTTGCAACTTGGAGATTATATAGGCAACAAATTGCAATACGACGCCAATATCCGCGATAATTATAGCGCGGGATTATTGCCAAAAGAAGTTGCAGTAAAGCAAATTAATAATTTGACAGACGGGGAAACGCAAGAATATCTTGAAAAAATTTCAAGTGACGATGAGTATAAACGATCTCAAAATTTGTTTGGGGATAATTTATTCAATGAAAAAGATTATTACGGAGGAGAGGAATAAATGGAACTAAAAGCCTATGTCCCCGATCCGCTGAACGAACAAGCGAGCGTATTGGTGGACGCGCAGACGGATATAAAAACGGCGATTAAAAAGGGCGTGCTTGGCGGCGCGTCCTTTATCGTTATATCCGCAGAAGTAAGAAAGATAATCTCCCGCGCAATCGCGCGGATTCGTTCTCCCACGCTTCAAAAAGACGGGCGCGTTTCTCTTATGAAATTCGCAAATAAAGCCTATTCCGATTTTCAATCGACTTTGAACCTGAACGGAACACTTCTCGCGGCAGTTGTGCTGCTATCCGAACGAATCACCGAACGCAAAGCGAATGAGATTCAAGGAAAGTATTTCGTTCCCAAAACCCCGCAAGAAATAGACGCCGTGGAACAGGTAGCAGAGCATACGGAAATACGAATTCGGGCTTATGACAGAGGCTTGCCGTTGCAAGAGTTTCAAAAGACGTATATAGACCGCGTTTCAAGGGCTTTGGGCGGGCTTGCAGAGGAAAAAGCGCTTGACCCGAACGACGTGACAGGGCGCAATTCACTACGCAATCTCGCTGAAATGCAAGTGCGATATGAGCGTCATCAAGACGAGATTTCAGGGCTGAAAGCTTCGGGCAATCGGTTGGTGGTTTGTTCTGTCCATGCCGACTGTTCGGAGCGATGCGCACCGTTTCAGGGGCGCGTGTATTCGTTAGACGGAACGAGCGGAACGACCGAGGACGGGAGAGCGTTTGTCCCTTTGGAAACGGCGACGGATATTTACTATACGACAAAGGCGGGGAGGACGTACAAGAACGGGCTGCTGGGATTTAACTGCCGCCATAAGTTGATGCCATATAAAGCGGGGATGGTGATTCCTTTTGTTTCGGAGGCGGAACGCAAGAAAGAGGACGCGATCACCAAACGGCAAAGAGAAATGGAACGCGCAGTCATTCATTACCGCGAGGAAGCGTTGGCATATAAGGGCGAGAACGCGCAGCGATATAAAGAAGCGCGAGGAAACGCTGTAAAAATGTATGACGCATACAAGCGCTTTTCCAAAGACAACGGTCGGGCATATTACCCTGACCGAGTAAAAATTTTATAAGAGGCGGAGTGCGATGGCACCCCGCTTTTCTTATGCCTCAAAGGAGGTTTTGCATGAAAAAACGTTTCTTGTTTTTTAAAGACAAAAAAAATAAAGAGGAGGTCACAGAAATGACCAGAGATGAAGAAGAGATCAAAAAGGCAAGAGAAGACATTGACCGTAAAGGCAAGGATTCTCAAACGAAACGCGATCGTGAAGACGAGAGCGTTGGAGAACAGGAACGGCGTTCGGGAAATGAAAATTCTCAGGACGCGAAAGCACGCATCGACGAGTCGGAAGGCACGAAACGCTACGATGAAAAACGTGCGGAAGAAAAACGCAGAGAAGACCGCGACGAAAGACGGGACGACAGGAGAGAGGACGAACGGAAAGACGATCGGTTTGATCGTTTGTTGGATTCCGTGGAAAGGTTGATCTCGGCAATGGAAAAACGGGAAGAGCGGGCGGGAGATAAACTGGAACGCGCTGCGGAAAAATACGGGATGTCCTCGGGTAGTGCGGGAGAATCGAAAAAGCGCTCCTATACTGACGAAGATGTAAAAAAATTATTGGGCTGACAGGAGGTAAAGAAAAATGGCAGCAGTTATTGACACGGAAGGCTTGAGTGATAAAGTATTATACTCTCAGGTCATGACAAATTTAAGAACTGCCTACGATAATTACGGCGTAGGCAACGGCAATTATCCGAACGCCTCGGATATTCTTACCGATCGAATTTTAAACAATATTTGGTTGAAGAATATCCTCGACGCGAGGATTTTTGCGGATGGCATGGGCATAACGTCGAGGACAGGCGTAGAAGGCGCAAGTATTGTGCGTGTACCTATCATGGCGCCGCCCAGATATTCCATGCGTACAATTACCATCAACGCTTCTCTAAACGGCGTATTGCAAGGAACACCCGGCAACGACGGTTTGGAAAACAGAAATCTTCCCAACGCGATTCAGACGAATGGTATAGATTTACCGTTGAATCAGGTCTATGACGACGCGACAGTGATTTATCAGCTTTCGCAGAATATGGTTTCGCTTCCGCTGGCTGCGGAATACACCTCCATGATTCCGGGAACCGTGGCGAACATGGAGGATTCCACGATTTTGGCAATGCACCTCAAAGGCGCGCTGGCAAGAGCGGCGGGGACGGAAAACAGCAACGTTATCCCCGTCGATTTGAGCAATACGGGCGAGGGATATTTACAACAGGTCATGAATCAACTGATCGGCGCAATGACCAATCCTCAAACCTCGTGGAGCGAAGGGATCGTTCAGTATCGTTTGGAGGATTCTGTGATCGTAGTCAAACAGTCCTTCTTCAATCTCTTGTTCTCGATCAAGAACGGCGCGCTTGTATCGGCTTCTAATCTTGCGCAGGAAATGCTGCTTGGCGGCGCGTTTACTTACGACGGAAAACCGAAAGGCGGCAATATCCGTGGCCTTTACAGCGGCGTATGGATCAAGGTTGTGCCTGATTCCTACTGGCGTCAAGCGGCGGCTTTGGCAGGAATCACGGCTGCTACATATGCGGAATTTGATAAGATTCAAGGCTATATCGCAAACGCCATGGGCTTCGCGTTCGGTCGTGCGGAAGCGACGATTAATCCGATCCCTAATCCCGGGAATGCGGTAGGTACGAAAATTCAAAATCTTTTCCGTTGGGGCGCGGCTATGACCAGAGGCTCCGCTGCGGCTGTAATTGTTTCTACTACGGATAATTTAAACGACTTTAAGAATCCGATTACTTCCGACGGCTCGATTGTGGCTCCCGACAGCTTCAATGATACGATTAAATCTTATGGAGTGAAAAACGTGGATTACGGCAATGCTTCTAAAATTTGTGTATACGACAACGCAAATACAACTACCGTTACGCTTACTGTGACGGGTACAGGCAGCGCGGCTATTTCTAACGCTACCTTGGAAATTACGAAGGGCGACGGCAATCCCGTCGGCTATGCCAATAATGTCGACGGTACCTATACGTTTGTCTTAGGGCGCGGCGATACCGCAACTGTGGGAATTGTAGCGGCTGGCTATCAGTCCGCCACTGTCAATATTACAGCGGCTAATACTGCGGCGGCTACTTATGCCGTCACGCAGGCTTTGACGGCTGTGGCTTCCAAGTAAAGTTTCAAAGGCTTCGTCCGCTGTGCCTTAAACAGCGGTACACCAAAAATAAATCAGGAGGACTATATCATGGCTGAAATACCTTCTACGCCGATTATCCCGGCACAGCCTATTTATCCCTACGACGATGAATATATGATTTTTGATAAAGCGACGGGGCGTTATATTTTGACAGAGAAATATCTCATCGAGAAAATGGGGATAGATCTATCGGCGCGCATTAATGAACGCAACGCCGTCACGCCTTCCGCCTTGGTGAATCGTCTATTGCGGCAAGGCTCCAATATGGTGTATAACTATATTCACGCCTTTAATGCTAACAATACTTTTCAAGACCTATTAATAGCAAAACTCCCGTCTTTGCGACCGTTGATTATGGAGGCAATGACAGAGCAAATCTATTATCTGTCTATTGTCGGCGACGTTTCCCGATCCACAGATGAAACGAAGCGCAGAATGGGTATAGACCAGAACTGTAAAGAGGTCTTGGAACGCACGGTGCCTGAACTTGGAACTACGATACTATTTACGGGGGAGTTAACGCGATGGATTTCCTGGATTTGCTGAATCCCAAAACCGAATACTATTTGACAGGGTATTACTACCCGTATTATCCCAGTACGCCTGAGGACGGACGCGTTACGTTTAACTATAAGCAAGTGAATCCGTATTCCCGCGCTTTCGGTACGGTATTGGACAATATCCGTTTGGACAACGAAACGTATGCTTTGAAAACGAATGAGGACTGCGGCTTTAAAATAAAGGGCTTTATTTCCACGCAGGACGGCGCCTTTTGGTCGATTGCGGAGATTGTGCACAACGAACAAATACCGGGCGCAGAGGAGGCTTTGCGCTTCTTTAAAACCGTCGTACAGTCCGAGTATTTAATACGCCTTATCCGCGCGGATAA